>Ga0118677_10000464_pt1 | contig 88906 bp, 110 predicted proteins | sample AliMusrvi5mmetaG_FD_86154 | JGI IMG/M metagenome (GOLD analysis project Ga0118677, IMG submission 86154)
CATATTCAACAGATTAATGCCAAAAAAAGAACTGTGCCTACTTCTGTATTGAGACTGGCGTGCCTTTTACAAACGCTTAGGGAGTTAATTGTCGTGTTGCCTGTCGTTCCTCTGCTCTTCCCATGAAACTGTTATAGTGAATAACCCAAACAGTGCCAGTCCATCGATCTATCTTACAAGCGGCAATAGGTGACTCAAAACCTCCAGCCGTTACAATTTCGTAGCGAAATAGAAATAATGATGCAACTATTGCACAGAGTATGACTGCGACAAGAGTGATATTTTTCATAGGGATATCTTGAGGGGTTAGTTTGCTTATGCCAATCCTCCAATTACATCTTCGCCATCTGTGTTTTTGCTGCAAGAAATCTGATGTCCTCATCTAACAGCTTTCCAGACTCTTGTCGCACGTCAAGCTGCCACCAGATGTCATTCAACAGCTCTAAACGCTCAGCATTGGGACAATCATTCCTTGTGGTATCTTTAGAAGTTAACCATTGCTTACTTACGCCTCAGCATTCTACAAGAAAACTAAAAAAATCAAATCAGATTTAGGCTTATTTTTTGCAGAATGACGGAGTGGGTCTAAAGGTGGTTTTGAGGAACCTTACGCTTGGACTCTTTGCACAATGTCAACAGTTGATACAAAAGAACTTTTTCTGTTTATGCCCCCATCAATGCTTATTGGGTTAGTGGCTGAAGAAAATTGAGGGTAGTCACACAGGTCACTTTCGTCCCCGTAAAACGCTCAAAGGTCATTAATCACATTTTATTGACTACATTTAAGTTATTTTTTCTGACGGAGAATGAAGATTTTTTCAGAACCGACCCTTCATCATCATAACACCTTCAAAGGAGATTTTCATGAGTGCTGTAAAACTAAAATATGCATTATTGTTGCTGTCAACACCACTTCTCCTGAGCTCCTGCGTTAGCACAAGTGAGATTACTCCTTATGGGAAGGACACCTACATCATTAGTGTCGATGATTTATCAGGTATGGCGTCTCCTGCTAAGCTTCAGATTAAAGCTGCAAAAGCCGCAAGTGAATTTTGTGCGAAACAAGGAAAGGTCATGCGTATTCGAAATACAAATGAAAAAGGAAATTGGGGGTGGACCAGTACTTCATCGAGTATGGTTTTCAGTTGTGTGGATGAGAATGATGCTGAAAACACACGTCCAAACCTACGTAAAGAGCCTGACGTAATCATTGAAAATCTACATTGAACCGCATCTGTATCAAATACAACGGCTTAACCGCCAGCGTCTTCGCATAATTCCGTATGTTATGCCTTTTGCCCTTCCTCGTTGAGTTTTGAGCGCGGATGGTGCTGGAACGGGATGATGTGTTGTAGGTGGTTGAGGGGGAATTGCGTGGGGATGGGGGCAGACAGATGCGCAAGGTTAAGCAATGCAGGCAACCGAGGTGGTATCAACACATGCAATCAGTTCACCAATACGGTCGGTCGTGCAATTATTTTATGGAATCAAACTGAGCAACAGAAATTTTTTGGTGGTATTTTTGGTGGTATTTTTTCTTGATACAAAACGTAAGTAATTTTTATTAATACACTTAGAGCCATTATTCTAATCCCACCCTCGCCATGTATTTCAGACTCAGCAGTTAATTGCAAGTTATCAGCACGAAAAACCGCTCCATGCAGGTTTGTTGGTTTTGTGTTTTCACTGAGAATCTTTTAGGCTGTGAGCAGGAACATTGGACGCCGTCATGCACTGCGTTTTGCATTACGGCAAAGGGGCTGAAGTACTTGAACTCAGGGAACTTTGCTGGATGATTTATGATGATCTGAAGCTTACAAAAAAAATATACACGCGACACGTTTCCATCTCACATCCATAAATGATTTGGATTGTCGTGCTCACATCCCACAGTACTGTTTCCCTCTTTTTCCTGAACTACCCCTTGTATATGTGTTGATAACGGGCAAGTTAACGCGGGCAAAAATGCGGATCATTTTTGCCCGCGTTAAACCGCCAGTTAGACCGCACTTTACATCGCCTCTATGGTGGTGACTATGGCGCTGACGGCGGCCGGATTAAGTGTGAGTTGAATGTGACCTATGCCAGGCAGTAAGGTGACTGGCCACGATTGGCCTTGATTGCGAAAGATGTTCTCAAGCGTCTCCGTCTCAAAGACCTCGTCATTTGCGCCAGCAACCACCTTTACCGGTTGATGAACTGCCCTGAGATTTGCCTCGTAATCCTGCAAGGGCCCAAAGTTGGCTGTCAAGGTAAATGTGTAGGTAGAGGTCAGGAACCTTTTGGATTGCTCGCTGAGTGCGAAGTTGATGACGGGCAGGTCGTTAAAGATGCGCACGCCTAAGTGGTTCAAAAAAGTGAGGCCGATGATGCGGGGAATGCCCACATTGACCCACCCTCCGCTGTCGGGCCGAGAGTTGGGGGCGCTTGAGCCCAAGAACGGTGAAAGCAGCACATAGTTCTGAAAGGCGTTTTGATGCTGACTCCCTGCGACCCGCAGCACAAACCCGCCTCCAGAGGAGAAGCCTACGAGCGTGCATGGTTTGGCAAGTGGCACCGCCTTGACAAACGAATCCAGATCGTCCTCAAGCTGACCAACATAGGCAATCGTGCCCTTTGTACCCGAAGCACCATGCCCACGTATGTCTAATGCATAAGCTGAGTATCCTGCATTGGACAAAGCTTTTGCGATCACATGCATGCTGGTACTGCTGCCCGATGAGCCATGCACGAGCACCACGCTTCCTCTTATTGCGGTGCCACGTCGGGGCGCATATCGGCGATAGGCAAGTTCAGCTCCATCTCTGGCCTTGTACCGGAGAAGTGGGGGCAAGTCTGAAAAGTCAACGACTTTGAACGGATCGTTGATGCTTGCCATTGGTTTCGGAGAGCCTGGCCCACCGAAAATAATTGCGGCGGCGAGCACGACAGCGATTATCCCAACGAAGACGATGGCAGTTTTGACGACGGCGGAGAAGCTCATATTGCTTAGGTATAACGAGATGAGGAATATACGAATCACCATGTTTGGGTAGCAGACTCGATTGTTACGGCCATTGTCGCGCGCAACCAATCGAACCGTTTCTTCAGCACATCAAACTCTGGTCCGGATGTGATGAACTTCGCTTTGCCTTTGATCAAACAGCCTGCGCCCTGTCCGTGTAGTCCTTTTACCTTGCTGCTTGCTATGGTGATGAGCACATTGGGGTTATACGCCACGTTGGCCTCTGTCTTGTTCATGTATCCGGCAGGTATCAACAAGCGACCATCCTCGGACATTGCCAAATAGGCATTCCAGGTGTTGACCAAATGAGGTCCGTCTTCTCCTACGGTCGCAATGGCAACTACGCCATCCTTCTTCATCAGTTCTGGCAATACTTCCGGTATCATGTTGTTTCTCCTTTTGTTATGTGTTGATAACGACATAGCTCAGTGGCGCGGCCCGCTCGTGGCTGCATCAACTGCAGCGATTTGTTGACCAGTGAGCGATGTGACAAATAAATCCACGGTTCTTGAAAAAATGCAGCGAATGTTCATAGCCCCAGTTCGCTGTGGGAGCCAAGTCAAATAAGTTCAAGCGCGTCGCCTTCCGGCTTTCGATATATCAGGACAAGGTCTGGTTTTATGTGGCAGTCCCGGCAATCCTGCCATTTCCCGCTCAGGTTTCAAAAGTCCGTCCAATTTCTTGCTGTGTCGACCGCTTCTTTCCCGCCGATAGTCAGCCTTGAATTTGTTGGTATACTTAATCGTCCGCATTCAGGTCTTTGAACAGAGACTCCACAGAACTGGCGGTCTTGACATCTCCGTAGCGAGCCGCCTTTATTGCCTTGATCGTCTCAGTATTGGGGATGAGCGGATTGAATGGAAGTTTCTTTTCTTCAGCAATCTTTTTCAGCAGAAGCCTCACTGCGTCTGAAATGGTTAGCCCAATAGATGCCAAGATGGCCGATGCTTCAGCCTTCGTCTCTGCGTCAATTCTTGCTCTCACAACAGAGTTCGCAATCATATCAATCCTGTCTTTTACTGTATTTCGAATTGTACTGTTTTTATTGTTACTACAATGTAGCCCAGAATGATATTTCATACAACATTTTTTTTGCATCATAGTTCCCTGTCTGATACATCGAGGAGTGCCTTGTACTATTCCTGGTTAGCGTCTTATTAGGAAGTGAGATTTAACAGAAACGTAACAGTCTGTTGATGAGAAATTGTTTCAATATTCCAATAAATATTGTAACGTTGAATATGAAAAAATTAACAGCAACAACTATTTTTGAATCGCTCTCATCCCCTGTGAGGCTGGATGTGTATCGATTACTTGTCAAGAAAGGCCACGAAGGCATGGTCGCAGGCGAGATTGGTTCGGCACTCGATGTTCCGCCAACAAATCTTTCGTTTCATTTGAAAATACTGGCTCATACAGGCCTCCTTACCGTAGATCAGGAAGGCCGCTATCAGCGCTACCGGGCCAACCTCCCGTTAATGATGGAGTTGATTGCCTATCTCACGGAGGAGTGCTGTGACGGTAATCCGGGACAGTGCGGTGATTTCAGTGCACAATCAATTTGCCCGCAGTCCATTGACACGCAATCAGAAATAAAATAAATCCCTAATCCATCCCAAGAGTACCATGAAGAAATCAGTGCTTATTCTCTGTACCGGAAACTCATGCCGAAGCCAGATGGCTGAAGGCTTTCTCCGTTCTTTTGACAGCTCGCTCGAAGTGTTTTCTGCGGGCACGAAACCGGCGCAGTCCGTTCATCCCTTTGCCGTGAAGGTGATGCATGAAGAGTGGATCGACCTCAGTTTGCACAAGCCAAAAAGTGTTGATGAATTTCTCCAGAGACCGCTTGACTATGTTATAACGGTTTGCGATGCTGCAAAAGAGTCCTGCCCGTTTTTTACCGGCAAGGTGGAGCACAGGCTGCATATCGGGTTTGATGATCCTGCTGAAGCTCAGGGGACGCAGGAGGAGGTGCTTGCCGTTTTCCGGCGGGTTCGCAACGAGATCAACCAGCGCTTCCGTCAGTTTTATAACGATAATTTAACCGGCAAGTAACGCTATGAGTCTGGCAACAAAACAATTGTCTTTTCTTGACCGCTACCTGACTCTCTGGATTTTTCTTGCCATGGCGGCAGGGGTGCTGTCGGGCTGGTTATTCCCTGGTATCTCCGGGTTCTGGAATATTTTTCAGTCAGGCACCACGAACATTCTGATAGCCGCAGGGCTCATCGTCATGATGTATCCCCCGCTGGCAAAGGTAAAGTATGAGGAGCTGGGTGATGTGTTTCGCAACACGAAAGTATTGGCCCTGTCACTGGTGCAGAACTGGGTGATCGGACCGATTCTGATGTTTGTTCTTGCCGTGCTTCTTTTGTCCGATATGCCGCACTACATGGCTGGTCTCATCATGATTGGCCTTGCCCGCTGCATTGCCATGGTCATTGTCTGGAACGAGCTTGCCAAAGGTGATACGGAGTATGCCGCTGGGCTTGTCGCCTTCAACTCGGTGTTTCAGGTCCTCTTTTTCCCTCTTTATGCGTGGATCTTTCTGACGGTACTGCCAAAATGGCTGGGTCTTGCCTCATTCGCTGTTGATATCTCCATCGCCGACATTGCCACTTCTGTCTTTATCTATCTTGGTATTCCCTTTATTGCAGGCTTCCTGACCCGTTTTTTCATGCTTCGTCTAAAAGGCAAGGAGTGGTATGAGAAAGAGTTCATCCCGCGCATCAGCCCGCTCACGCTAGTGGCGCTGCTTTTCACCATTGTCGTCATGTTTTCTCTCAAGGGAGGCTATATCGTAAAAATACCTCTTGATGTTTTGCGTATCGCAATACCTCTGCTGCTTTACTTTGTGATCATGTTTTTTCTTTCGTTCTACATGGGACGCAAGGTTGGCGCAGACTATTCCAAAACAGCAACGCTCTCTTTCACCGCAGCGAGCAACAACTTTGAACTTGCCATTGCTGTAGCCATTGCTGTTTTCGGCATCAACTCTGGAGAAGCTTTTGCCGCAGTGATAGGGCCACTGGTTGAGGTTCCCGCTCTGATAGCACTGGTCAATGTGGCGCTCTGGTTCAAGGACAACTCTTTTGGGGAAAAAATCGAAGCCTGATATCAACCCATTAATCCAATTGATTATGCAAAAAAAACAAAATGTACTTTTTCTCTGTACGGGCAACTCCTGTCGGAGCCAGATAGCTGAAGGATTGCTTCGTCATCTTGCTGGTGAGGGCTTCGAGGCATTGAGTGCAGGAATGGAACCGGGCAATGAAGTTCATCCATTAGCGATACAAGTTATGGCTGAAATTGGTATCGACATCAGCTCTCAACAACCGAAAGCTATAGAAGTCTATCTCGGAAAATCATGGATTCATTACCTGATTGTTGTCTGCAACAAGGCACAGGCAACCTGTCCAAGGGTCTGGCCTGGGCTTCCAAGTGAGAACCGTTATTATTGGCCAGTCCATGATCCGGCGGCGATATCCGGAACAACGGAAGAACAACTTGCTGTTTTTCGTGAGGTACGCGATGAACTTCGGGATAGTATAACCTCATGGCTTGACAACGTGTCATCGTCTAATTCAGTTAACAGTTAATCAACGTTTTACATGAAAAAAATCCAAGTATTTGATCCTGCCCTTTGTTGCAGTACAGGGGTATGTGGTGTCGATGCAGATCAGGCATTGATCAGTTTCGCAGCAGATGTAGAGTGGGCAAAACAACAGGGGGCTCAGATTGAACGATTCAATCTGGCACAGCAGCCAATGGCCTTTGCAGAAAATCAGATGGTTAAAGCATACCTTGAGCTTGCAGGCCAGGATGGACTTCCGCTTCTTCTCCTTGATGGCGACATCGTGTTGGCAGGACAATACCCAAGCCGGGCTGAGTTGGCACACTGGCTCGACGTCACGCTGCCTGACGCTACAGCTAAACCTGCAAAGAGTTGTTGTTCAGGCAGTACATGCTGCTGACCACAATCATACCATCACCCAATACTATGTTATTTCTTGAACAACCTCCTCGCTTCCTTTTCTTCACCGGAAAAGGGGGCGTCGGGAAGACGTCCATAGCATGCGCAACGGCCATTCACCTTGCTGATGCGGGACGGCGGGTGTTACTCGTCAGCACCGATCCGGCTTCCAACGTTGGTCAGGTTTTTGGTATCATTATAGGCAATCAGATTACCGCTCTTACTGCAGTGGAAGGCCTTTTTGCCCTGGAAATTGATCCCCAGGCTGCCGCTCAGCTCTACCGCGAACGCATCGTGGGGCCGGTAAGGGGTTTACTCCCTGAAACCGTGGTCAACAGCATTGAGGAACAACTTTCCGGAGCCTGTACAACGGAAATCGCCGCTTTTGACGAGTTCACTTCGCTCCTGACAGACACCGCGTTGTATTCCGACTACGACCATATCATCTTCGATACTGCGCCAACCGGTCATACCATCAGGCTGCTAAAGCTTCCCGGTGCCTGGAGCAGTTTTATTGAAAAGGGAAAAGGAGATGCATCGTGCCTTGGACCGTTGGCCGGACTTGCAAAACAACGTGCACAGTATAAGGCTGCTGTTGATGCCCTGGCCGATCCTTCGCGCACTCGCCTTATTTTGGTCTCCCGAGCCCAAAATGCTACGTTACAGGAGGTCGCACGCACGTATCAAGAACTCGCAGCCATCGGGATATCACAACACTTTCTTGTCATAAACGGGCTCTTCCCCCAAAGCGAAACCCAGGAGGACGCTCTTGCCAAGGCGATCTTTTCCCGTGAGCAAGCAGCTCTCCGGGCAATGCCTGCCATTCTTAAAACATTGCCCTGCGATCATCTACAGCTCAAGCCTTTCAATCTTGTCGGCCTTGAAGCCTTGCGCCAATTGCTCACGGCAAACGTTCAGCAGCTCATCATCGAACGGGATACGTCTGCCACGATCAATGCGCCAAAACTCTCAGCACTGGTTGACGAAATTGCTGCCGATAGTCACGGGCTCATCATGTTTATGGGTAAAGGCGGGGTTGGTAAAACCACCCTGGCGGCGGCCGTTGCCGTTGAACTGGCACATCAAGGCCTCCCGACACACCTGACGACGACCGACCCGGCGGCCCATCTCACCAAAACGCTGACTGGGACGGTTGAAAACCTTATGGTGAGCCGGATTGACCCTGAAGTTGAAACCGAACGATACCGGGAGCAGGTGCTGGATACCAAAGGTGCTCTGCTTGATGCCGAAGGTTTAGCCCTGCTTGAAGAAGATCTCCGTTCCCCATGCACAGAAGAAATCGCTGTCTTTCAGGCATTTTCGCGTATCATCCGTGAGGCTGATAACAAATTTGTTGTTATCGATACTGCGCCAACGGGACATACACTGTTGCTGCTCGATGCCACCGGAGCATATCACCGCGAAATCAGCCGTCAAGCAGGACGAACCGGTTTTCACGATGTGACCCCCATGATGCAGTTACAAGACCAGAAACAAACAAAGGTGTTGATTGTCACTTTGGCCGAAACAACACCTGTCCTTGAAGCGGTCAATTTGCAGGAAGATTTGCGACGCGCCGGCATCGAACCCTGGGGCTGGATTATCAACAACAGTGTGGCTGCCGCAGTGTCGCAATCTTCACTTTTGATGAAACGTGCAAAGAATGAATTAAATGAGATTGACGATGTGGCTCATCGATATGCTCATCGATACGCAGTCGTTCCATTATTGAACAATGAACCGGTTGGAGAAACACTCTTACGCTCACTCATTTATCCGTAATCATGGAGTTCTCCCCCACTCAATTTCAAAAGGGGTTTATTCCGAGATCAAAACCTCTCTTCAACACGGGGACGTAGTTTTTCACCTCTTTGGCAGAGGCATTGGAGGCATACTCCGGAAACAGTTCTTAACGAAACAGCCATATTGTCGGCCGCATAGCGGCATAATACCCGACACTTTGCTGTCCTTCACAGTTCCCCGTCGACACTTCAAGCGTGATAAGGAAGCTTGTCGGTTTTGGAAAGCAGAAAATCATGCATGAAAAGCGGGTACAGCAGGGAAAACTTAGTATACTGATCAGCAAGCTGTTCTGCTGCAGCGCTGCCACCTGACTCTCGTGCTCTGGCGATAGCGGCACGGTGGAGATGAAGCTCGCGCCAGTCCAATGCGTTGCTAAAGTCAACCCTCATCGTCGCAAACACAGCGGCAACCCGCTCCTCGCAAACGTTCGCCAGCATTTTGTAATTGCCTCTTTTCGAAGCATCAATGCCGGTATTGGCGAGAAATTCAAATCCCTGCTGGGCGGCATAGGCAAAAGGGAAACTTTCAAAAACTGTCCCGTAAAAGACGCCAAAGTCAGATGCTGCTTCAGCACGGTCTGCCAACGACTCCGCATCGGCCTGCAAGGCAGCTGCGGCAGCCGCTATTTGGGCTTCACCGCCCTCAATGTGGATGATCTTCGCAAGAACGTCACGGACAAATACCTGCGGACCGTCGAAGATATCCAGAGAGCCCCCAATGCCAAATGCCTGATGGACAAAATCCACGGGCATTGCGACACTCACGATTCGAGTCAACAGAAAAATCGCTGAAACAAGCGTTCCCGGTATCTCCAGATCAATGAAACGACGGCGCGTTTTCGTCTCGAATTCCGACGCATATCCAAGATTCGGGCTATTGGGCTCTCGTCGAATAAAGCTGTCGCAAATTGCGAAAATCTCACTCCGCAATACGCCAAGATCATCGGCATTTCGCGCAGCCTGCGCAATGCCGTCAATTCTCGTAGCTGCGGCCGGATCGGTCGTCGCTATCGACTTTCCAAGTGAATCGAGGTAATCGCGCAGCAAGGTGGGTGGCAAGCCGGACTCATCTATTACTGGCAACGTTGCAGGATCGACACCTTCCGGCGGCGTTACGCTGAAACGCCCGCTTTCGCCAGAACGCAAGTAAGTTGTACGCTGCCCGTTGCGGAAAGCGAACCACTGTCCTGGAGCCTGAACCAATGCCTCATCTGATTGCCAAGCCCATTCGGGACCTTTCGGGCCAAAGCACAACAAATAGCGTGCGAGGGATATGGCTGCATACTTCGGACCCGCCGCCTCCGGGAGATTTGTGCCCCTTGGATTCATGTCGGTTGATTTCCTTTCAGGCTCAATTCGACTTGCAGGGTGATAGCCGCTGCAATCCGACGCGCCTTGGCCTCGGGGAAGTTATCCTGCATCAGTTGCCGGGCCGCTGCCGCCTCGCCCGCCGACAAGAAGCTTTCGATGTACGACGGTTCAATTGTCGTGCCAAGTTCTTTCAATGCCTGCCTCGCAATATCGATTTGCTGTACCTGTTTCTGCCCCGAGGTCGAAGCCTCGGTCGCGACCTCGGAGGAGACAGCGTGTTTGAGCTTTTTCAATGCGACTCCCAGCGCATTGCCTATCGCATCCTCACCCTTTTCAGCAGCCTTCTTCTTGATCGTTTCCCACAGCCATACGCTTGCGGAGTGCACGAAGCCAAAAAGCAGTTTACCAGCATAGAGAGCTGTAAACGACAGTGGATCGAAGCGTCTTACTTCGTCTCGCGCTGTAATATAAACGTTGTCGCGACCAATGGCCTTGGTGATCGACGAACGCATTGCCTCGGCATCGTTTATACTCATATCTGACTCCTCCTCACAAGTATTGTATTGCGGATCCTTAAGTAATACTATTCCGGCGAATTAAATGTAACGTATTTATTTGCTATAACAACGTAATGAACTTAAATTCATTTCGAATTCGTGACTTTCTTATGGCTTGCTGCGAACTTTAGAGCACGGCTTCATCCGAGTCGGTGATACATAACAGGAACCATTATCCGGCAAGACGAGGAATGAGACTCACCATGTTTGGGTAGCAGACTCGATTGTTACGGCCATTGTCGCGCGCAACCAGTCGAACCTTTTCTTCAGCACATCAAACTCTGGTCCGGATGTGATGAACTTCGCTTTGCCTTTGATCAAACAGCCTGCGCCCTGTCCGTGTAGTCCTTTTACCTTGCTGCTTGCTATTGTGATGAGCACATTGGGGTTATACGCCACGTTGGCCTCTGTCTTGTTCATGTAACCGGCAGGTATCAACAAGCGACCGTCCTCGGACATTGCCAAATAGGCATTCCAGGTGTTGACCAAATGAGGTCCGTCTTCTCCTAGGGTAGCAATGGCAACTACGCCATCCTTCTTCATCAGCTCTGGCAGTACTTCCGGTATCATGTTTTCTCTCCGTTGTGGCATCGCTTTCAGTATAGTTTAACGACCAAGGTAACCGGCGCTACGCGGCCTTATCGCGCAGCGTCCGGTTGAACGTAGGGTTCGGTCACATTTCAAGCGCTACGGGAATGGCGCGTTACGTACTTACGAAGCACACCATCCATTCGCGATTGCCAACCTTCACCGGTTGACTTGAAGTAGGCGATGACCTCGGGGCTATAACGCACTGACACAAGCAGCTTCTTGTTTTCAGACCTCGGACGACCACGCAGGGCGCGGATTGGCACCATCGCCTTCAGTTGCTTTGTCGTGAGTGGCTGCGCGTCAGGATCACTTTTAGCTGCCGCAGTAATGACCTTGTCCTCTTCCGCAGTGGGCATGAGGATAGTTGAACGCTTAGAGATTTTCGACATAGTGTTTCACCTCGCGACGATTGGCGCGGCGCAGGCTGATGACCCTTCGCACTTCGCCTCGGTCTACAAATGCCACGCAGTACAGGATTTCGGTTTGCGGAGCGAGCGCAATCACTCGCGACTCGCCATACTCAAACCGTTCATCAACCCAAACCAGTGCGGCTTCCCAGTCGAGGTCGCCTGCCATAGCCAGAGACACACCGTGCTTCGCTTGGTTTGCTGCGTCCTTGGCGGGATCGAACTCGGCTCTCATAACTTTAATGTAGCTACAATTAATGAGATTGCCAAACAAACCGCGCGGCGATCTGTCTATGGGGCCGAACAATAATTAGATTGATCCGCCTAAACTACGGATTTTTGAATTATAGCCCACAAAAGACTCAACATTCATACATATAAAAAAGCACTTAATCTTTTACTTAAATAAGAGTTAAACGATGTATTGCAGCAATATGGCTTTTAAGCCATTCCCCGGGGGGACAAGGGCTTCCCCATGCCAGGCAAACTTTTTGCTGAGGCAGCTTATCTCCTGACAGTAAAGAATTTTGGCAACATGCTGAAATTGCTTTGTATCTTTATCTATGCCAATGAATTTGCAACCGGATTCGGACAACAATAACAAGAGAAGCGAAAGGAGAGACACATGCCAGTTATCACACTCGAGGGAGGCAAACTGAGCCTCGAACAGAAGCGGGATCTTATTCATCGTCTAACTTCAGTTGCATCTGAGGTAACAAGTATACCACCCGCCTATTTTACTGTACTGATCAGGGAACAGGAGGATTCTAATCTTGGCATCGGCGGAGAGACTGTCGAAGAAATGAAAGCGAGGCTGAAAAAATGAACCGCATCGGTCAGAAGCTTATATCATGTGCCGAACCTTTGGTGTGGATAAGCATGAAACTGATTACAGCGACAATATTTGCCTGTGCAATAATCCTTTCCTTTTCTTACCCTCTTTGGAGTGCTGAACCGAGTTTTGAAAACACGGTCAAACAATTCATAAAAGTTGTCGTCAGTAAAGACCGGATGGCTTTAGCTGATTTAGTGTCGTACCCGCTACAACGAAGGGTTCCCCTTTCAAGCATAGAAAACCCAAGACAATTCATGGGAATTTATGATGAAATCCTTGATGAAAAAATAGTAATTGCAAGTTACCAAGCTTGACAACGTCCTCTTGAGTCAGCCTGTAGTAAAAGTCATTACGGGCAGGTAAAACAGACTTCCAATGGGGTTTATTCGCCGATAATTTTGATGAGCACCCGTTTTTTTCTCTTGCCGTCAAACTCCCCGTAGAAAATCTGCTCCCAGGTACCAAAATGCAGCCGCCCTTTTGTGACGGCAACAACGACCTCCCGACCCATGATCTGGCGCTTATGATGGGCATCGCCGTTATCCTCTCCGGTTCTGTTGTGCTGGTAGCGGCTTAGAGGTTCATGCGGAGCCAGCTCCTCAAGCCACCGCTTGTAGTCCTTATGAAGCCCCGGTTCGTCATCATTGATAAAGACTGAAGCTGTTATGTGCATCGCATTCACCAGGCAGAGACCCTCCTGAATGCCGCTCTCCTGAAGAGCCCGCTCAACGTCGCTCGTGATATTGACAAAATCCATTCTTGCGGGTATCTGCAGCCAGAGTTCTTTGTGGTATGATTTCATTGCTTCAGAAGGTTAAGGTTCATAGTCTTGCCCGTGTTCATATTTATACCGAAAATACCCATTTTGAACGGAAGATGCAGTTCTTGATGCAGGTTCAAATCTCAGCAGAGCCTGTCAGAGCTTCTGCTGCGGCGCATTGGTAATCGCGATCTTCTTTAACGCGGCTTCGCAGGCCTCATACTCGCCCAGATGGGCGCGCATCAGGCTTTTCCAGAGCTTGCCATGGTTGGGCACGGAGAAGTGCAGCAGTTCATGGACGATTACGTAATCCCAGACATCTTCGTCCATGTCCATCAATTCCGCATTGAAATTCAGGTGGCCCTCGGTGGAGCATGAGGCCCATTTGTTCTGCATGGATCGGACGCCGAGCCACACAACCTGGACGTCGAGTTTGGTGGCCCAATCGCGAACGCGCTGCTTGAATCGAATTTTTGAGCTCGTGTCGGTCATGGTTTACATCCGGTTTGTTTTTTCCAGCAGATGGAACAGGTAGTCCACGATGCCCGTGACCCGGTCGAGATCCTCTGATTGAGCATAGATGGCAAAGGTGATCTTTTTACGAAGCTCACGTAGTGCGGCATCGCTCTTCTGCCAGTTCGGAAACTCCATGAACGCTGCCTTGATCTGCCTGCTGACCTCTTCGGCATTGCCTATGTTCTGGTCGAGCAGTGTCCGGTAGACGAAGAAGGTCAGTCCGTCGAATCCCTTTTCGGCCTGCTCTTTTTTTCGTGCTTCGTTCGCTTCGACTTCCCGCATCAGCTTTTCAAGCGCTTCGGCTGTAGTTGTCTGGCGGCCTTCAAAACTCTCTTGCACGGCTTGCGCTCTTTCGGCCATAGCGATGAGAAACGGATCGTCACTCTCATCCGCAGCGATCTTTTCAATGCTTTTGATGAGATTGATCACCTTGGTTGCCTCACCTCCGGCCTGGGCATTGATGATGTCGATGGTCTCCGCGTCTATCCTGACCACACGCTGCACCTGGCCGATGCCGTAGCTGCCGACCTGATCCTGTACCAATTTGTTGGTCTTCCGCTGGAACTCACGATCAATCTGGATGCACTTCGTATAGGCCTTGCGGACTACAACGTAGATTGCCGAAAGCGTCGCATACTCTTCAATGAAGGGCCGAAGGAAGGCATCCGGCGAGATGATTTCGTAGAGCATCTCGATCTCCTTGTACTCCTTGAAAAACGCCTTCCGCCGCTCTGGATCACGGAAATGCTCGATGAGGGTATCGACATCCTTGTCGGTGAAGTTACGCTCAATCAGGCGGAGGTACTCCGGCGCTTTGCTTTCCATCTTGTTCTTGAACAGCACCTTCAACAGTTTTAGATCCTTGACAATAGCGTTGATCTCTTCGCTGTCGAAGGCGAGGGCTTTTTCGAGCTTGTCGAAGATGCCGATAAAATCGAGGACGAAGCCGTGTGGCTTCACCATATCCTGCTCCTCGTTCTCGTAGGGACGGTTCACCCGGGCGATGGCCTGCACCAAGGTATGGTCGCGCATCGGCTTGTCGAGATAGATGGTGTAGAGCAAGGGCGAGTCGAAGCCGGTAAGCAGTTTCTCGGTGACGATGAGAATCTTCGGCAGTCGGTCGAGCTTGCAGAAGTTTTTGCGAATCTGCCGCTCTTTCTTGGGGTCGAGGTGAAATTTCTTGAGCAGGGCAGAGTCGTTGGCATTGCTGGTGTAAACGACCTCGGAATAGTCCGGCGGCAGGAACTGATCGAGGGCCTGCTTGTAAAGGGCGCAGGCCTCGCGGTCGACGGCAACGAGGAAGGCTTTGTAGCCGAGCGGTTCGACGTTCGCGAGGTAATGCCCGGAGACGAAGTGCGCCACTTTCACGATCCGTTCCTTGCTTTTGAGGAAGTTCTTCAGGTTCACCGCCCGGTCGAGAATCTTGTTCAGCTCTTCGATGTCGGCCACCCCTTCGGCTTCGGCAAGGGAGAGAAACTCCGCGTCCAGCGTCTCGTACGGGACGAGCATGTCGTTGGGGGCTAGCTGGTAGTAGAGCGGCAGGGTGGTGCCGTCCTCAATGCTGTCGGCAATGGAATATTTGTGCAGGTAGCCTTTGTCATCCTCACAGCCGAAGGTCTTGAAGGTGCCCTTGCCATAGACGGTCTTGTCCACTGGCGTGCCGGTAAAGCCGATAAAGGTGGCGTTGGGCAGGCCCGCCATAAGGAAGTTGCCGAGATCACCGCCGGTGGTACGGTGCGCTTCGTCGATGAGAACGTAGATGTTCGAGCGAATATTGATATCGGGAGGCATATCGCGGAACTTGTGAATCATCGTCACAATGATGCCCCGGTAGTCCTCTTTCAGCAGTTTGTTAAGCCGGGAAATGCTGCTAGCGTGCTCCAGATTGCCCAAGCCGAGCGCGGAGAGGTTCTTGAGCATCTGGTCTTCCAGCTCGTTGCGGTCGATCATCAGGAGGATGGTCGGCTTATCTGCCTCGGGCGCCCGAAAAAGCTGTTCCGCCGCCTTGATCATGGTGAAGGTCTTGCCGCTCCCCTGGGTGTGCCAGACAAGGCCCCTTGTACGCACGGGATCGAGGGCGCGGGTGACGGTCGCCTCCACCGCGCCGGTCTGATGCTGGCGCAGGATGTATTTGTTCAGCTCCTCGTCCTTTTCGGCAAAGACAATGTACTCCTTCAGAAAGGCCAGCACCTGCGGGATGGCGCAGAAGCTCTTTACCTTCGCCTCCAGCTTGCCAACCTCCTCATTCTTCCAGTTGAAAATGTTCCGCCGCACCGTGTTCCAGCTCACCCCGTAGGAGAAGCCGATGGCATCGGTGGCGGTGAAGAGCTGCTGCGATACGAACAGCTCCGGTGTCTCGCGGTGATAACGGCGGATCTGGTCAACCCCAAGAGCAATCGCCTCATCCTTGTTGGCATTCTTGCACTCAATCACCAGCACCGGTATGCCGTTGATGAGAAAAGCGATATCCTCCCGAGTACCGTAATGACCGTTGTGAAAGGCCCACTCCTCGGTCACTTCGTGCACGTTGTTTGCCGGTTCATCGTAATCAATCAGGATCAGATCGCGCTCGCGCCTCTCTTCGTGGTCGAAGAACTTGCCCCGGTTGCGCAGGTGCTCCACAAATTCCCGGTTGCCGTAAATGTCGGTATGGAGATGGCGGAACTGCCCGAGCAACGCCCCCTCGGCTTCGGCGTAGCGCGGATTGAACTGCCGCACCTTGGCATAGAGCAGGTCGTCGAAGAAGAGCGAACGGTTCCTCGCAAGGTCGGCAGGCGGCACAGCAGGGTCAAACCCTCGCCGCTGCTCGGCTTCCTCTCTTGAAACAAAAGACCACCCGACCTCTTGCACGTAGGCAAGAATGCGGGCCTGGACGGTTTTGTGTTCGGAGGGTGTGGGCATGAGCTATTTTCCCTTAATGAGCTTGTGTTCTCCACAATTGGCCAAAAGATTTTCTAAACCGGTGACGAAATCCCTGGCTTGGTCAAACGTGACCTCCAATCTTCCTGGATTGTTGTGACTCAAAAAATTGATGAGATCGCCTTGGCCCAATACACGTGCAATATCAATGTTGATAGCTTTTTCTTTACTGGGGTCAGCTTTGATCAAAAGCTCTCGCAGTTTGTCGGTAATACCTGCAAAAACAAAATCTCCAGCGGTGTATTTCCCGTCTGCATTGAATCGAACTTTCAATTCAATTTTTGCTGCCGTGCGGACAAGAAAATCTTCAAGAACAACCCTAAATGGTCCGCCAAGGTTCCGATATTTGTCCTCAGTAAGATTTTCTTTTATGAAATCCCAAGAATTATCGGTTACCGAGAGAACTGGGCCCGAATCGACTGTCCAGCCGTTGATCTGGATATATTGCCATTGACTCTGCAATCCCATTGCTCGGGCACTTGATTGTAGGAGCTCATTCCAGTGATCGTCGTGAGTAGTCAAAATGATCTGAAAGTCATTGAACTCTGAAAATAAGAGCTCGCCAACTCGCCGCCGATGTTCCTTGTCGATACTGGTTAGGACATCGTCAAGGACGAGAAGAGATCCTGGAGGATTAAAAATGCGGACTGCCGCAAGAAACAGGCAAAGACCAAGCGAATCCAAATGACCTTCACTAAAATAAGCCCGAGGATCTTTATCATTCGCAAGGCCTAAAAACTGAATCGCAAGACGTAAGCCACCAGTTGCCGACCGAGATGTGGGCTTCAATTCCAGAGCCGTGCATTCGGATATCTCGTCACTATCTTCAAAATCGTGAAGACGCTTATAGTACTCCAGAACCGTTCCTGAAATATGGGCGAATACTTGTTGAATTGCTTGCTCTCTGGATGTTGAGAAGCAAACCTTGGCAACGGTAGTTCGGCGGCTAATCTCTTGTGATTCAGCAAATGTCTGTTTAGCGATCTCAATATCGTTCCAAGAAACGACGGCTCGCTCCAGTAAGGCTATTGCTGCCTCCAACTTCGTCGAATCTGGGGGAGTCAGCGCCGTTTTTTGCATTTTGAATGCGATCACAAGTGCAGCTCGTGTCTCTGTAACAGTAACCAGACCTTCTGGAACGGTCAAATCTTTCCTAAAGTCCTCCTGATTTGCACGGCTTAATAATCGACTCAATCGTAGTGCAGCCGCTTGGGCATTCCTTAGGCATGATTTCGAAGCTGTGTCGAACAATTCTGAATGCTTGAGATCATTTTTGATCTGCTCTGAAACATTGGATGCGTATCGCTTGAGGCGATCAAGTGCAGCCGTTCTCTTGGTTGTCGCATTATGTAATTCTTGCAAGGCATCGCTGCGCTCCTTAAGTCGAACCAGCAGTGCGCTAAGAGGCTGCTCGAATTCCGTTTCACACAACGGACAATGAGTCTCGTCGCTGTGAGCGGCGAGATATGTACTGCCTTCATTGATTATTTTGCTGCGCAGTGCATCCACCGAAAAAGCAGTGATCTCTTCGAGCTTTACTCTGAGATCGTTGAATGCTCTTACGTCAGTTGTATCTATAATAACCAGTGGAGTTTCCAAACTGACTAGTGCGCGGGTTATCTCATCGATTTTCTCTCTATTTGCTTGAGGTCTTTTGGCTTTGAGTAAGGACAGCCGCGATTCTAAGTCATCCCAATTCAAGGGCTTTTTCAAATCAAATGCTTCAACACTCGTGGAGATGTGAGCAAAAACCTGATCAAGATTGGCGGGTTCAAAACCGCTTGAGGGATCATTAAAAACTGCGAGTTTTCTCTGATAATTGATCTTGGCTCTCTCAGTCGTTGCGCTCGCTTGCCGTTCAGCATCAACGAGACGCCTCTGTAGTTGATCCAACTTCGTAATGCCGAGAAGCTGGACAAATTTTTGGTATCTATCCGCATCCTGAACTCGAACGAAGTCCAAAATCTTTTCACGACGAAGAATAAACCCATCAACTATTAGATGCTGAGCAAAGAAATCTTTGACTGACTGCTGATCGGTAAAATCAGGCGTGTCAGAGGAGAGCTTACGGGAGATTGTGCCGTTAGAAGGGCTGAGAGCAAAAACCACCTTTGGTTCTCCACCCGTTTTCACATTTTTGACGGCATCGTCGTGAGAAATACTACCTGTACCAGCACCTTTAAAACGGGTGACCTGTTATAACGCGATAAATAGTTTCAGAAATTTAGACAAGTGGTTTAGGAAATTCAACGGCATCAGTAACGAAAAATTATGGCGTATTTTTGGATGGGTTAAACAGGCGTTTAACTTTGAGTCAATACTGATTAACTGAACGAGTAAAACCTGTCAATTTTCTTGATCGTCACTATAAAAGGGATCTCTGCTGCATATAGCTCAATCTGACTAATCAACACATCGGAACCAGTAAAAACCACCCTGTGAACTCCATTCAATTCAATCTGTAATGTCAAGCAATTACCGGATTTATTTTTCTCATACTTACTCTGTGCGACTTTATACCCAATAATAATCAGCTCAACATTTAGAACATCGTCAATCCTGATTTTATCGCCATCAAGAATTGACGATGGAGCAGCAAAATCACTAAACCGCTTCACCGTTAAGCGCTAAATCTACAATTGATTTACACGTATCAACAAAAGATAGATAAGCCTGCTTTTCAGCGCAATCCGGCAGTGCCGATTTCCCGATCTGAGCAGAAAAAGAGTATCTCTGGCAAATGAGTGCATCAATGATCGTGTTACGGTCTTTCCGGACAACATTAACATACTCATACTCATAATGCTCTGGCTTACCTGACATCACCTCTGAAAAATTAACAGCAGGAATTACAGTGATATTATATCGGAACTGCCATCCATCATTATGCAAAACAAACACGCTTGGCCTCAAATCGCTCTCACCAATCATAACATCACCCTATATTTTTGAGTTAAATTATAGGTGTCTGCCCATACAAACCACCCGTTATATGCCGTAAGGCATTTATACTCCCCATTTCTGTACTTTTTCTTGAACCGCTGAACAATCGACTTTCGTAGCAGCGTGTACCCATGAAAAAACCTATACCCAAGAAAATCAATCCCCCGAACATCAACAGGAAACACTTGCCAATTTCTTTTCAAGTCTATCTTTAACCGATCATTCAAATACCGTTCAATCTCAATTCTCCACTGGTGCAGCTCGTCTTTATTTCTCCCGAGGAGCACCATATCATCGCAATAGCGAAAATAATACCTTACCCCAAGAAACTCTTTCACCCAATGGTCAAACCCGGACAAGTACACATTTGCAAAATATTGACTTGAATAATTCCCAATCGGGACACCTGGAGCACTATCAATAATCAAATCAAGCAGCCAAAGAACATCCTCATCCTTGATCTTCAGGCGCAACAAAGATTTTAAAACATCGTGATCAATCGAGTGATAAAACTTCCTTACATCAAGCTTCAAGCAATACTTGGTATTTTCGCTATCAACAAAAGCCCTCCGAACACGCAGAACACCATCATGGATCCCCCTGCCAGGCAAAGAGGCATAAGTATCCCTGATAAACCCGGCCATCCATATTGGTTCGAGGACATTAATAACACAATTATGGATAATCCTGTCCGGGAAATAGGGCAACTTCCAAATCTCACGTTCTTTTGTTCCATCATTTTTCATCATAACCTTATAAGGAGAGTTTTTAAAGCTTTTTGTAACAAGCCTCTCCCGTATCTCTGTAAAGAATTTTAACTCATCACCATCAACCATCACAACCTCGGAATAATGGCTTTTTCCACACCTTGCCCTTTTATGTGCCAGAGCAATATTTTCCAAAGAACAAATTCGTTCCCAAAGATTTCCGTACCGCTTCATCGTTGACCCTTAAGCTTTCGTTTGACCTACCAGCATAATTTTGTAATGGTCATTTATATTTTTTGCCAAGAGGCAAGGATCTTTTGTGCAAGAACAAAAATGAAGCAGAGCTGACCGCTGATATTCGCATTCGTATTCGATGCTGCGTTATTCGCATTCCAGTAGAACGGCCCCGCATTCGTACCGTTATTCGCATTACTGCCCACCAAAAACACCTGCAAGCCAACCAACAACACAAAACATCCCAAAGAACAAATTTTTTGCGTGCGTGCTACGCGCTGCGCTTGAAGCAGAGCCGACCGCCGATACCCGCATGCGTATCCGAAGCTGCGTCACACGCATACCAGTAGAACGGCCCCGCATACGTACCGTAATCCGCAGCACCGCCCACCAATAACACCCGCAAGCCAACGTCATAATTGTAGTAATCCATCATCTTTGTCGATGATGATCCTGTAACGTCTGAAGGAAACATAATTCCAAAGCCGCTCTTCGGAACACCTGCCCAACCTGATAGCGTCGGAAGAGTGATTTTACCCTTATCCGCATCAAGCAGCCGAGTCCATCCTGTCACCGCATTGTAGTCTGATGATCCAGGCGACATTGGCTTATAATACACCGCCCCATCCGAAACAAGGGAACTGACCCTTTCCCAGACATTACCCCAGGTGTTCTCAACTCCCAATACCTGACAGTAATCGGTCAAGTATCCACCAGACCCGCCAGTTTGCACCGCTGAAGCGTATCCGCTTGTTGCATCACCAAGTCCACAGCGACCGATAAAAGAATCCTCGACCCAAGAACCACCCGTTAGATTTGTTCTGCCAGCTCCAACAATTCCAGGGATGTTAAAGCTTGCATACCCCACAAGCATCAATATTCGCTCCCATGATGTGATCAAAAGATCGCGCAGCATCCAACCATTGCCACGAGCGACAGCAAGAGCATCGGTCTGTTGTGTTGTTAACGACGCATGCCCCCAAGCCCCGGTTCTGGTTGTTACCGGATAAACCGGTGATGTGCCATCAACCGGGCTTTTTGCGATACTGCAAAGCTTTGATGCGTAGATGCTCCCTTCATACGCACCAAGATACACTGCCGTATAACCCTCAAAGACAGTATGCAAGGTGAATCCTGGCAAAGGAAGATGCGAAATACAGAAATAAATATAATTACCCCATACCCCCGAACTATAATAGCCTGGCAAATACTCAACCATAATCTGTCCGTTTGCGCCACTCAATGATACGGTTGATCCATCCTCATGAGTCGTCTTTGACGTCCATGAAATACCTTTATAAACTGCCCCTGAATCAGTAAGCACCACCCGCCGCAACCGGGTAAGGATTGGAGACGTTGTCATTGGCAATAGAGTCCCTACAGCAGTTCCCACCGCCTTGCCAAGCCGGACGAAGGTATCTGTTACGGTATTGTAAGCAAACCCGATATACTGATCATTAACATCATAAGCGGTTATAACTCCCAACTCCGTAGCTATTTTGGGATCAGCCGCAGCCATCAACCTTACTTTATCTAACAACGCCCCCGCATACGCAACATCCGTAACACTTGCCGTACTCATATCAATCGCCTCAACCCTCTGCAACGCCCACTTGATAAACAACGAACTCAAATCACCATAAGACTGTGCCATAATCGCTATAAATTAAATTCCAAGAATTGCCAGAGCCGCTATCAACTGTATATATTTCGCGTTACTTGCTGCCGCAGTTACCTGCGTTGCGGCTGCTGCGGCAGCAGCAAGAGCAGAATTAACCGAGACCTCAGCAGCTTTCGTTGTAACCGTCACCGTATTCGCTAAAACCGAAGACGCATTTGCAACAACCTCAGCAGCTTTCACTGACGCAGTCGTTGCCATGGCCTCACAAATAAGCGTTTTTGCATTAATATTATCTTCAGCCGCAGCAAACTGAGGTACCGCTTGCTCCATTGCAGAAGCAAAATTATCAGCCTGAACATTAAACGCTTCTGACCCAAGGCTCCGGTTAATCGGAGTAAACACCACAGTAATATTACTCATAAGAAACTTTTCACCGTCAAACTATACGTTGTATACGACACCCCTGGAATCACAACATCGAGCTCCGACACCCAGCCATACGTCGACATAAATACAAAATCAGGATGCGTGCTCGGCACCCAAACACAAAGCGTTCCAATCAACTCACGCATCGTCTGGCGGAAACTCTCAATCCTGAAATTCTCAATAATCAACAAAACATTCAGCTTATCCGAGTTTCCGCGAGGCACATACTCCCTCAGATCACCAAAAACCGAGTCCGTTGATATCGTACTATAATCAACAAATCCCCATCCCGACCCCTTCCGAGCCTTCCCGATATACCGCACAGTCCCCGCCTGAAAATTACCACAAGCCACCGAAGCCCCCGTTATCGTTACTGTAATCTTCGGATTATAATAAGGAGGCAGATCCGGAATAAGCACCGTCGCCTTTTGCACCGACGGCTCAAACAACCACTCCCACCAGCTCGAAATAATAGTGCCATCCAACGAAAAACTCTTATTGTAAACAACAGAGCCATTCGACTCAACCACCACCGACACCGATGTGCCAACAACCCGCAACAACGATAACGCCGTAACAAACCCGGTAAACTGCAACACCGTGGTCATCGACCCCGACGCGAGCGTCTGAGAACTCACCTTATCATCAAACTGCTTCCACCGGTTCACATACCCACAATCAAGCCACCGTGCGCCAGTGCCCGTCGTAGAATTTTCAGGCAGAGTTGCATCAACACCCGCAATTATCGACTCATAAATCCTGTGGTTTGGCCGTCTCACCCTACCACCAACCACGTATGACGCTTCCGCAACCCACAACGCACAATCAGTTTCCTGTACCGTGCAGCTCACCAGCACGCTATCCGTAATCGGTATCGGCTTCACCACAATCATCCCGTTACTCCCGCAAAATTATTTGCAAGATCAACCGCATTTGCCGTAGCTCTCGTATTGATGATGATTCGGCTGTTCCCGATCAATTGATCCTTGCGAAAATCAGCAATTTCTCGTTTCACCTCGGCAAGCGCCTCCAACAACGCCCCAACATCAAATATTGCCCGCGTATCACGGTTACTGATAATCCGTGACGGCCCAGTTACCTCAAGTTCCGGCCCAGATTCACCAACCAGCCGCGCGCCACCTGCGTGGTATCCGCCAGAAGCAAATCCGGGTAAAGAGTAGTTATCATCCATAACCGGAATGTTTATCCTGGCTCGACTCCGTATATCCGACAGAGTTGAATATAATTCCGCAGCGCGACCATCCTCAACAGTGCTGTATAACTTGCCCGTAGCACTTGATCTATACCCTGAAAAACTCGCACCTCTACCACCACTGAATGCAGCAGAAAACGTTACACTTTTTAACGCATTACCATACTCATTCCTCAACGCCGCAATTCGTGACGCAGAATCTGCTGCAGCTTGAGCCGCAACTTGCTGTTGTGTTGCCGCCGTGGCCGCCTCTGTTGCCTGTGTTGCCGCCGTCGTATCGATTGCCGCAATCGCCGCCGCAAGCGACGCAACCGAACGATTCACCATCACCACACTTGCATTCACATCATAAATACCAGCAATCTGCTTAAGAGCAGCGTCGTATGTCGCCTGATTCAACTCAATCGTAGACATCACGTTTTCAACACTACCCACACCAGTTTTAACAGCCCCAATCCCACCAATCAACATCGCAAAACCAGACACCTGCGCCTGCAAAGCCGCCTGAGCCTCCGCAGTTTGATCAGCCAGCGACTGATTCGTCACCATCGCACTCAGTCCGATACCGCTCAACCCATCAATCTGAGCCTTAGCCGCAGCAACATACTGATCATAAGCAGTGACCGAATTATCATAAGACCGGTCAAGAGTGCTTGATATCTTCTCAAGCCAAGTAACCTGCTGCTCCGCCGTCGTCAACTGCGTACCAGCCACATCATTCAGCGACGAAATATCCGCCGTCGTCCGATACAGATCACGAGCATAATCAAGAGCACTGCCATACATACTTTGCGCCGGTTTCGAGACCACTCCCAGCGAATCCGTCAACCTGCCATCAAGCGGCAACTGACCAGTCGACCGAGCCAACAGTGCAGCTACAGCAATATCAGCCTGCGCCGACTGACGCGACTGCATCGTTACCGAATCCGAATTGAAAGCCGACAACGTCGCCGACAAACTCGACCGAAACGTCGTTATCTTGCTTACCGTGTCCGAATAAGCCGACTTCTGAAGATCAACAATACTCTTTGCATTATCATACTGCTGCTGCAACAACGTCTTGAAACTCGACGTAGAAGCCGTAAACGTACCCAAAGCATCCGACAGCGCATTAGAAGCCGCCGTCGCCTTATACCCAGCAATACCCTGCGCCGTCAACGACTCAGCAAACGCCGTCATCGTCGGAGTAAGCTGCACCATCGCCGAATTAATCACCCCGAAACTATCAACCGTACTCTTGCCCGCAACCATATTCTCCACCAACGAAGCATAGAGCGGCTGCAAAATCGGTGTAACCACCGACTGCATAAACGTAGAAATCTGCATCTGCCGAACAGAGGTCGCAAGACCCTCCATAACCTTGTCCGCCATTGCCTTTCCGGCAGATTCAGCAGAGGTCGAAGTAACAACACTCTCAAACGTTCTCGTCAACGAATCAACAGAGAGACCAGTCAACGCAACCGTCAACTCCGCCATTCTTGCCTTCTCAGCATCCGCAAGCATCCCTGACGTAGCCGCAAGCTTTTGATACTTCCAGTTGATATCGTCAACCGTAGTTGCAATCGCTGGAGAAGCAAACGACTTGATCGCAGAATCAATCTGATTCAGCGCATCGAGATAGGTCAACAGCCCCTGATTATACCCATTTTCCTTGGTGTAAAACAACCCAAAATCCCGCACACCAGTACCAAGATACTTGTCCACACCAAGACCTTGAGCGCTTCCCATTCTTGCCTGAGAGACACCAGCCTCAGTATATCCATTGCGCGCCATAATCTGTTGCGCCACACTATTCCCGGAATCAGCAAGTTTTGCCAAAGCCGAAGCGCTTTTACCTGCCATATCTTTTGCTGTGGCAGAACCATCATCACCACCGCCAAACAAAGACCCGATGAGCCCTATAGCACCACCAATCACTGCCCCAACAATGCCTGATCCACCGAAGACTGAAGCCAAGGACGCGCCACCCAAAGCTCCGGACGAACCAGAAGAGATTGCGTTACCAACTCCACCACCAATACTCTGACCGAGTCCGTTGGCAATCTGCAACGCACCAGTAAGCTCATTACTGAGACCCTTAATCGTCTCTTTACTATGATCAGCCATCGTCTTAAGACCACTCTCAATGCCCGATATTCCCTTAAGAGATGATCTTGTCATTACAGCATAAGCGTCACCGACCATCATTGCCGCCTGAGCCCACTCTTCACCGACAGCCTTTTGCTTCGCAAGAGATGCTGTTGCCGCATCAATTGCGCCCTTCTCATTTTCTTTCGCCGCGATAAACTCTAAACTGCCATCAGCACCTTGCGCAACAACAACAGCTTCGTGTGCTACCTTAAGCTTATCAAGAGCCGATGCAACAGGAAGTGTGTTATCCGTATACGTCCCAAGCAACTTCGATACCGTAATAGTTTGCCGCTCCTCTTCTTTCAAGGCTGTTGAGTACTCTTTTTTCTTTGTTTTTACCAGCTCATCCGCCGTTGCCGCTGCTTTTAGAGCGGCAGTTTGATCCCATACAACGCGCTGATAATCAGCCCCACCTTTAGATGCTTCATGATATGCTGCAATAAGAGCGCCCGTTGTCCCTGCCGCCACCATCTCAGCCTGACCAAGCGACAGCGTAGACATCTCTTGCTTGTCCAGATAATCCGTAATATTCTTTACTGAGGTCTGGTATGCGTTCCACTCTGTGGTATAGTCCGCCGCGCCACCAGCTTTCTCCGCGGCCTTATTTCCTCTCTCACGATCCTTTGCTATCTGTTTCTCAATCTCAGACTTTTTTCCCAAAACCTCAAAATTCGCTTGATTTGCTGCAAGTAATTTTAATGATTCGTCCTTAGTCTTTCCCATATAAGTAGTAAGCATCCGAAGATTCTCATCATCTCCCAAGGATAGTTTCCCTGCCGCGATTTTCTGCGCAGCAACACGCTCAAGATTCTCTAGAGTATTCTCTGCTGCTGCAACTGCCTCGTGACTTTTATTAACATCTTCTCCCGAATCCCACGGCGCCGGAAAATAATTTGCAGCAGCCTTTTTCTTCTTGATAAGATCATCAGCAGAGATAACCCCTTGGAGGTATTTTTGTTTTTCTACCAGCATGTCGAACTCTGCCTGAAGTTTTTTAACCCCCTCAAGCCCTGATATTTTTATAGCAAGATCAAAGTCTTTATACTGGTGAATACCTTCAAGCTTACCTTTAAGTGCATCAATCTTCTCTCCCCCCGCACTAATCGCCGACACCAGCTTGTCGCCAAACGCGATCGCCAGCGACGTCACAACCGGAATCCCGACCATCATCAACCCCATGGGGCCAGTGAGTTCCTTCAGCACACTCTTCACAGCATCGCCCGTGCCACCTGCCGACTCTTTCGCCCGATTGAAACTCTCAACCAGCGGCATAATGTTGTTGCCGATACCCTGAATTCCATAAGGCATATCAGAGACAATCCGCCCCATATCAGTCAGTACCTGATTGCTCCGGCCAAACCCGGCGTTTATCGACGTATGCAGCTTGTCCGTTGCCGCCTGCGCCTTGACCGCATCAGCAGCAACATCCTTGAGCCCACCGGCAGCATTAATCCTTGAGAGCTTTTCCGCCAGCGTTTCCGCCGCCTGCCCCATCCCGGCAATCTCTTGCCCGGCCTGCTTTACTCCGGAGAGATCAGGGCTCGCCGACTCAATGGCAACCCGAAGTTTTATGTCAGACGATGATACAGCCATTACTCCCTCTCTTCCTTTTCATCTTTAATGATTGACCTGGCGATCCAATAGTTCCTCTCCTCAAGACTAACCTCCGACTTCAGGCGAGCAACCGACATGCCCAGCAACTCGCCAAGGTCGAACCACACCATAACATCAGGGCAGTCCCTTAGTTTTTTTCCGCATCCTCAATCGATGTCACCGCAGTCATTGCCGCAGCAACTCTGCGAGTGGTCTCAATAAACCCCTTCTCCATCAACGCCTGTGCATCAGCATTACTGAAGAGCCTGACACCATTACTGTCGAGCGCCTTCAGCACAATCACCTGGGCATTGCTTCGCGGGCCAGTAGCCTCAACACCAATTTCACGATTGACCGTATCCCATTCCTCGCCTGTCAGGGGTTTATAATACAGCGTCTCCTCCCACTCCGGAACCTCAATCTTGCGAGTTCCCATCCCGTCATATTTCTGAACAATCTTGTCAATCAGTCGCATCATTTACCCTTTATTAGTTATTCATTAAACAAACGTTAAACGCATCCAGCCAAAGGAGCACCCTTACGGGAACACGCCCTCGGTATAAGCCCCGGAAACCTGCATTACAATGGTCTTTGTCATAACACTCTTTTTATCATAAGACTCCTTACCGATACTCTTCACAAACAACGACCCGGTGATTTTTATATTCCCGGCAGTGGTGCCTTCCCGAGCAAGCGTAAAGAGCGTACTCGTTTTCCCCGAAAATGCAGTCCCCAAAGCAACCTGTCCGTTCGTATCCGTTTTATCAACCTCGACCACAATCGTAATCGTTGAGTTTTGCCGATCAGCCACGATAAAGATCGGTGGATCCTCGTCAATAATATCAGTAAGTACCATATTAAAATCACCTGGATCCCACTCAATAGACCGAATGCCTTTCAGGTAGTTCGGAGTGGCCCCAATCCCAAATTTTGCACTTTTACCAAGCAGACTTCCGTTCGCCATAGTTACTCCTTATCAGTTGTTATCGTTAAACTCTTCATCTGTATTTTGTTCACTTCAATCTTCGGCACGGGATACGACCACCCGAGAGTAAGCAGCCGATCAACGTGACCAGGCAGATTAGACCACACCTCCTCCTCAACTCCATCCGGATTGACCATCGTCACAAAACTGTCTTTTTCTTCTTCGGCCATTCTTCCCTCCTTATGATTTACAAAGCCGTTTCAGCGGCACCATCCATTGTTTGATACTCAACATCATACTGCACCGTCAACCGGGTATGGCGCACCGCCGTTGAGGTCACATACTCCCTGCTGCATCCACGGTAAAGCACCGAAAGCGCAAGCCCTGCAACGTACCGGCCCGCACTATAATCGCCATACAGCGCAGCCTCAATATCCGCAAGCACCTTGGTTGACACATCAAAATCATCACCTTCAACACAAACCAGCACAGTCAGCCGAACCACCTTTATCGTCGCCGATATCGACCCTTCACCAGCAAGCTCTTCACCAAGCGAAACACTCAAACCCGGCATTGTCGCCGTTGTTACCGGATGCTCACTCGACCGGTAAACCCTGCTCCCCGTGGCCGACAGACCCGTAAGATCACTCACAACCCGATCAAGAATCTGCTTCTGTACATGGCTCATCAGACAACCCTTATCGTTTGAGTTTTAACCGAAAAAAGCAACCCGTATGTCCACGACCCTTTCTGCTCCTCAACATAATCGTCCCTTATCAACTCAATCCCGTCAACACACCCTGCAGGCTTATACCCAATCACCCTGAGCGCACAAAGGTCAAGCAGCTCATAAATTCCGGCTCCCGAGTTCCTGTCCTGCAACGACTTCGAAAACACAAGCACCTCATACACCATCACCCGGTCTTGCACCGACACCGCCCCGACATCACGACGAGCGGAGTACGTTGACCCCGTGTACCGAACCACCACCGCACCACTTTCCGCCAGCGTCAGCAACAACTGGTCACTTGGCTGTTTCGGGTAACTCTCAATCTTCACCGGCACCGCCTCAACCGAATTATCCGTCTTGCGCATCAGCCGTACCAGGGCAGGCACCCCTGCAATCGTCGCGCCCAGCCGATCTTTCAGCGCCTCCTCTATGTCAACAATCACACTCACTTCGCCGACGGAGCAAAATTAATCCAGGCTCCTTCAGGAATATCAGCCTTCGCAGGCGTCCACTTCGTCTTGTCCGGAGAGGGCAGCCATATCGGCCAATCCTTCACCGTTTTGCCGAGGCGAGCAACACTGGTCGTTTCACCAGGCGCAACAAGAACTCTTGATTCACCACACCCATCAAGCATCAGGATGCTTGCCAGGCAGAGGCACATCAGCCATCCCCGACCCCTTAACCGTTGCATCAAACTCATCATCAGCTTTCCCTCGTTCTGGCGCATTAAGCAATTCATCACTCATAATTGACCGCACTGCCGCACGAAACAGCGGCAATACGGACGGAGACATCACAGCGCCAAGCAACATCTCAAGCACCTTCACCAGCAACGCCATCACTATTTGGCGTTCTTCGCGTTCCCGATATTGACCGCCAGCCAACTCACCAGTTTCTTCACATACCACAGCGGCGTATTTTCCGCCGGAGTTGGCACCAGTGCGTCAACAATAGACGCCGCAGCAATCACCACAGCAGGCACAATCACCGCTCCAGTAGGGCCAAACTTTGCAATCAAACTTCCAATATCCATCACGTTTCTCCGTTTATTGTTTTTTTTAATTCTCAACCAACAATCTCGAAATGCACAAGATCATTAAAAGTGTTATCCTTGACCTGTGTATCCTGATCCCAATCACCACCCCAACGAATCGGGATAGACATCATCGCAGCAACACCAAGCACAAACCCGGCAAACATGCTAATGCGTCGAGTATCTTCCCAGTCAATCGGCTTCTCCGGTCGATCAAAAGGCCCCACATCAATCGCTTTACTTGGAAGTGAGTTGTGTTTGCTTTTCGGAAACGGAGTCTTCGAGTTTCCGGCTTTAACCGCAGCCGTCTGCTCAGCCTCACCACGGTGGCCACAAAGCACCACACAATCAAAATGTTTCACGACCTCACCAAAAAGACGCTGCAACCGATCATCACAAGTCGCCAGCTTTTCCGCTGATACCTTCCCAAAACTTCCCATACCTTAAAATCTCCCTTTCGTTATTGCGAAAAACATCGTTTAATCTCGTTGAGTGGGCGTTTAGCAAGCAAAAACTAAGCTCCGGACGTCTATCGATACCTTTTTTGTAAACAAGTCGCTTAGAAAGCCTTTATTGCGATAAATCATAATCCACTCCCGAAAGCAGCGCATCATCATCGACAAGCCTGCCCATAAACCCTTGCCCAAACCTTTTTCTCGTATAATTCACCTTTGGCCCTTGCGCCTCAGCCACCGTGTCCGTTCCTGCGTCAATCCGGAACGTGTTCGCCGTTATCGCCTTCAGCTTATCCGCCAACCGACGGTAAAACTGCGTCATCGAATCACTCACATCATCACCGACACGGCGCACCAGCAAATAGTACTTGGTCAACTGCGCCGTCAGCTCCACAATCTCATCCGGAACAGGACTGAACGGCACCGTATACAAACCACGGCAATACAGGTGCACATCCGTTACGGCTGACTGGTTGCACGCCTCAAGGTTCGAGAGCGCTAACGTGTCAAGCGTCCCTGTATTGTAATCGTCACAACACTGGATAATGGTCTGCAAGGGCATAACCCCCTGCAGATACGTCAGATCACAGTACAACATCAAATCCCCTCAATGGTTACCTCAACAGCATCATCCTTCACAATCGTCTCCCTGATGTGCAGTGTCAGCGCCTCGGCAACATCTCCACCTTCAGGCACATCGACATAACTCCGCGTTAACTCTTGCTCAACTCCATTCTGCACATCAACCCACACCCGGAGAGTATCCCCGAATGGTTCCGTCTTTACCACCTTTCCATAATAGCCCATAACGCTCCTATGCTGATCGTTTTGCCCCACCCGCAGTAATCCGCACATCCGTCACCGCAGCAGACAACTGTACCGTCCAGTTATTATTCGCCGTTGTCTGAATTATCGGTATGTCCGACAAGTCAACAATCAACGTCTTCGATGCTTCCAGATTGAGCGACAACAGCACACCGCCTCCCGTTGATGGCCTGATATCAACTCTGACTGCCGTCGCGCTGGTATTCGTGAACACCAGCCACGATATATCAAGGTAAATGCCTGCACCAGCCGCCGTCAAGATCGTCGTCTCCGTGGTTGTCGTCAGCGTTACCGTGGATTGCGAAATCAAGGCCCGGCACGCAAGAGGCACCGTTACCAGCTTGCCAAGCTGGTCACAGTATGCGTTTGCCCTGTCAAGAGCCGACACCACCACAGGATCAGCCGCATAAGCAATTCCCCCAACCTTTACCGGAGCGCCACTATCAACACCATCATGAGCCACATTGCCGACCACCGACGGATTTCCCGAAATCGCCACACTGGATATCAATGCATCAAGCGGCAGAGACGTCGTTAACGACCGCGCCTGACCTGTAGCAGTTCCCGACGTGTAAGCCGTCATCCGTATCCGCAGATACTTGTACGACACCGGAATAATCCAGAGCCCAGCCGCCGAAACCGTTGAGGTCAACGCACCGCCAGCGATAGGCACACCAACGACCGAGTAAAACGTCACGTTATCGAGCGACCCCTGAAACGTCAGTGTGCCCACAAATGCACCGCCAACCTGCAGCGTCACCTCACGAAAAACCGACACATCAACCGCCGCAATAAGATCCGCATTCAACGAGCCAGCAGTGAGGCCCGTTAGATCATTAATCGATGGCGCCACCGGCATCTGTGATGCCGACGGAATCCAGCGTGTACCCATATCATCAAGCGCCATCGTTTACCTCTCTTCGTTCATCATCATTAATACCATTATCCGAGCCTCACCCCTGGCAACACAGAAACCGATCGCACATTGAGCGCTTGCGAGTCTGTCCGCAGCTCAACCACCTGCTCATAAAAGTTACCGATCATCGTCATCGGGTACACCTTCAGCCCATTTTGAGTGGTCATCATCGAAAACATCTGTTTCGCACCACTTCTGAACGCATATATGCTGGAACAATCCGTGCTGGTTCCCTTGGTCTCTGTCTGCGGAATAACCTCCGTGCCATCATACTTGAAGCCCGCATGAACCACCGGGATGCCGTTAAAGGTATTGATAAGCCTGCCGTACTGGTCAACCGTTGTGTCGCACTCAGCCGAAGCAAACGAACTCAGCCGTGCCCATACCAAGCTGTTCATAATCAGGCACTGAGCGCCAAACGCCACACTCATAATCAACTGCTGCAACGCCTCTTTAAACTTCATCTGGCTCGACACCGCAGTGTTATCAATACCCGCAAACACCTGCATACCGTTCGTACCCATATTGGTCAGCGTCTGGCTGGCCGCAAGAGCCGCAACAGTTTTCTTTAGCCCGTTAAACTGAACCGGCGTCTGTGTTGCATCGCCAATAACCATAAACTCGTTGATATTGCGTCCAAGTGTAAGGCCAAAGGCCGCCAGCTCACGCTTCATCTCGCTTGGAATGTCTCCACCCTCCTCCTCATACCCTCGGTCAAGCCGAAGCGCCTTTCCAAGCGTCGTCAGGGAATAGTTGGCATACGCTGGCGTAGCAACAACTGGAGACGCGTAGTCCGAGCCAATTGTCCTGAAAGCCGCCTGCGTATCCACCGCAGTATCCTTGCGCACTTTCGCCGACCCGCCTGGCATATAAAAGAAATGGACATAATCCAGCAATGGAGCCGAAAGCCTCATATTATCAAGCACAAGCCGTGAAAGATCATCACTTGCCGATACCTCGTACAATAAACCCATAGTCGTGTTCCTTATAATCGTTAATTAAGCTACCGGCTACCGGCTCCCTGCCGTTGCCGCATCAAACTGAGCCTTCAATGTATCCATCACCGGATCGCCAGCAGGCACTGTGCCATCAGGAGCGCCTGCTTTCGTGGCAACCTCCTCAAACACAAGCTGCGGCTTGGCACCGGAAATCAGCTCTTTCAAAGCCTCAAAGCTTGTCTTCTCAACCTTCTTCCCGTCAACCTCAAACTGCCTTGGCTGTGCACCGCGCAAGTCAAGCAAGACGGCAGTAATCGTATCCTTGATCCTTGGGGTAACAACAGCGGCATGATCAGCACAAAAAGCCGCAATCTCACCCTGCACCCGCAACGCCTCAGCATCTGCCTGCTTCTGCAAGAGCAAGGCATTTTCTGCACGCAGCCGTTCCAACTCCTCTTTCTCTTCAACACTCATATCATTTTCAAATGACGGGTTAACTGATACCGGCCCATTATCCGCCTGAAGAAGATCAGGCGGCAAAGGCGTTTTAATAAAATCAATGATGTATGGCGGCAGAAACTTGTCGGCAGCATCAACGCCGTTCGTCTCAATCTCCCTGTCACGCAGCTTCTGGACCAACGATGAAACATCATCCATCCAGTTCTGCAACTGCCACTTCCAGCTTACCTCAAACACCTCATCAAGGTTGCTCAGGTCTTTTGACTCAAACTCAACCTCACTGATATAAACCGGCGGAACAGTGTCCGCAGCCTCAAAAGCAAGGCCAAGCCCTGAAACCGCCGGGTTATCCGTAATGCCGATATGCACAATCTCCCCAAGCTTTCCCAGCCCAATAGAGACCTTGTCAAATCCAGTCTTCTTCAGGCTTGCAATCCACTCCTTCGCAAAATCCGCAGGCTGTGCCGTCAGGTAAGTACGTCCATGCTCCTCAAACAGCTCAACACTCGACCGGTCAGTGTACCCAAGCACCGGCAGACTATTTTCAGGGTGACGGTAGGTGTACGGAATCTTCAGCGGGCTATACTCCTTCGTCGCAGCAAGCACCCCTTTCACCTTCTCCGGAGGCCATACCGGAGCCGCCTCATTCTTGTGCACCCCACTGGCAAATATCTTGTGTCGCTTAAAATTCATTGAAGCCTTGTGTTTATCGCTGAATAAATATTCACTCACAAGCAGGAACAAATCATCTCATCACCTGCTGAAAGAAGAAACATAGCACGCCAAAACGGCAAAAGCATAGCGTTACATTTCCAGGAATTCCTTGCAGGAAAAGCGTTTAAAGGAATTGCCTGATTGGCGGGTTACCTTGAACCAGTAACAAAAAACCAGATAACACATTATGAATCAATTCGGCTTTGGAGACTCAAACGGCTTGGCAGAACAACTCGGTATAGCCGTGCTCCTTTTCTTCTGTATGATTATTCTCGGCTCCATCCTGCTCTTCTACATCAAGAGCGAAAACAGGCGCTGGGAAAAGAGGGAAGCCTCAACAGCCGACGTCTACAAAAGCATCATAGCGCAGACTGCGGCCAGTCAAGAGAAAGATTACCATCTGCTCAAACAGACCCTCGATGATAACCGCGAGCAAATCAGGGCAATGAGCCGACTCGTTGACCGCGTAAAGATGATGCAGGAACATTACGACAGTGCCTTCCGTGACCTTTTTTCAACACTCAAGGAGCACACCGCAAACCCTTGTTACCTCAAAGACATAAACAGACCGAAATGAGCATCCCCCGTGACATGAAACTTGGCAGGCTTGAAGCACTACGCCAGAACCTGAAGAGCCTTGAAGCTCAAGCCGCAAACTCTCTCTTGATCATCCAGATGAAAGCCGACGGATACCGAAAAGACCTCAGCACCCTTGACGTTGAAAACCTCCACCAGGCAGCAACCGACCTCAAACAAGCCGTACTGCTCCTGCGTGCAAACAAAAAGCTTGCCGACGAACTCAGTGAAGAACTCTACGGTTAATGGCAAAGAAGAACGAACACTACGCTGAAGCCGAACGGCTCTACGTGCAGGAACACCTCGGGCAGGCCGACATATCCGATCGCCTTGGCATCTCCGAGCGTACCATCCGCTACTGGGCGCAAGAAGGGAGCTGGGCCGAACGCAGAGGGAACTTTGCAGAAGCCACCGGCAAGACACACGAGAAGCTCTTCAAGCTCATCCAGTCGCTCACCGACAAAGCAATCCAGAGCGCCGAGAGCGGGGAAGAACCCAGCCAAAGCCAGCTCTACTTCATAGCCAAAATGGCCCCGCTGCTGCTGAAGCTGCAAGGCTACGAAGAGGCTGCACAGCCAGTAAAACAAGACGAAGTCGATAAAGCAAAAACTGCCAAACACCTTGAAGATATGATGGGAGAAATGCAAAAAACCTTAATGCAACTCGGCCTTGGTTAAAAAACCTCTACATCCAGACGAACTGCCAACAAACGCCACTATCGTCGAAGATAAGGTTTTCATGCCTTACCAGATCCAAGTGGTCAACGACGAACACATCGCGCAACTTGTTGAAAAAGGAAGGCAGGAAGGCCTGAGCTGGGCGCTCGCATACAAGTCCTACAAACGGAGCGGTAAAGAAGGCCGCTACCCAACCTTCTTCGCAACCAAGACACGCATCCTCGCCAAGCAATTCATCAACGACTGCGGCGCTTGGGCAAAACTCGCCCGGCTCATCAAAAGCACGGTCGATGCCACCTACGAAGACCAGATCAAGATCTTCAACGACAAAACCGAAGAAGAAGAGACCGTCAACACCTACAACATCCGCTTCCCCAACAAAATGGAAGTGACGGCCCTCTCCAGCAACGCCGACGCCATGAGAGGATGGAGAGGGTACAAAATCGCGGATGAGTTCGCTTTACACAAACAACAGCAGGAAATGCTTGATGCTATTCTCCCATCAAGGATGTGGCGCTTTCCATTTACTTTCTGCAGCACTCATAAAGGTGTTGGTAGCGAGTTCAACAAGCTGATCAAAAAGTACCGGCATGGCGATCTCGGGGCAGACTGGAGTCTGATCAGTATACCAATTCAAAGAGCGGTAGAGGAAGGACTGCTTGAGAAGATCTATAAGCGTCCTTTCAGTAACGATGAACGACAAGCTTGGTTGCAAAACTTAGAACGAGAAGAAGGCGTCAATCGCTGGAATCAGGAGTATTGCTGTAAAGCAGAAGACGAAGCTGGATCATTCTTCTCTTACGACCTTATCATCTCCTGCGAAATGGAGGACATCCTCTATGACGAAGTCAAAAAGTTCAAAGGTGAGTCGCAGTCCCAAGAAGCTAAAGCTTGGTTCGACGGTATTGCTAATAAAATCCTGCAGCATGGAACCGGAGTCTTTTACCTCGGCATGGATATTGGGCGCGACGTTAATTATACGGTTCTTTGCCTGATAGAGGAGGTTGTCGGTATAAAGTTTGTCCGGGCGATAGCCGCCCTTGATCAAATGCCATTTACCGTCCAGCAAGCTTGCGCACGGTCATTGATCAAAACTCCACGTTTTCGCCGGGCTTGTGTTGATAATCGTGGTATGGGTCGAGAGACTGTTGATCGGCTTCAGAATGGTGGTGATGGTGTTCAAGGTTTCGGCGAATACATTGTTGAGAAAATTGACTTCAGTCTGCTCATCAAAGAGAAAATAGCCTATGCAATCCTCCGCTCTTTGACTGACAAAACACTGAAACTCCCGATTAATGATACAATTCGTGACGACTTCCATAGTATTCGGAAGGAGACCTCTGACTCCGGAAACGTCCGATACGTAGCGAAAAAGAACGACACCGATCCAAACAGTCACGGCGATTACTATACCGCTGTTGGACTTGCGCATAACGCCGCCGGCACCGTCTTTCCCGAAATCCTTGGCTCCATAAAAACGCCAGGCAACGAGCCAATCCAACCCCGAACCAGCCGCCTCGACACCGTGCTCAACGGCTTTGAAGGCCGCTTCCCACACGCAACCATGAGACTCTATTGATATGCCCAGAACAATAACACCACAGGTCATACAGGATGAAGTAGCCATCCGCAGCCTCGCCGAAGGGCTCCTGCAGGTCACACGCCTGCTGCCGCACCCCAGCAAAGTGCTGCAGAACATCTGCAAAACCGTCGCCGTCTTCGAGACCACCCTCAAACAGCCCGACATTGCAGCCGTAGCAAGGCGGTACCGTGACGGCATCTGCAAACTGGAATGGGATATCTCCCGCGTCACCCAGCGAGGCGAGCGTGCCGCCTTCTTCAAATCCGTCTGCCGCGACATAAATCTTCCAACCATCATCCCCGCAGCCGTCAGCGCCAGAGACTTCGGGTACACCGTCCTCGAAGCAAAATGGGCAAAAGTGGGAGGCTACTCCGTTATCATCGACCTGGTAGAAAAACCCCGAGAATGGTTCCGCTTCGACCAGGAGAATAAACTGGTACTGATTACCCGAGCCAACCCGCAAGGGCTGCCAGTGGAAGAAAACTGGCCCAGAAAGTTCATAGTAGTCCAGCACGAAGCCAGCTACAAAAACCCCTACGGCTCCGGCCTGCTCGACGAAGCATACTGGTACAGCAAAGGCCTCGCCGCAAACTTCGAATACCACCTTGGATTCCTTGAAGACGATGGCCGCGATCCATGGATAGGCTTTGTTCCACCCGGCAGCAGCAACGACTACAAAGACAAAGTAGAAGCCGCCCTGCGCCTGCTCCGCAACGCCGTCGTTGCCGTCATCGAAGAAGGCACCCGCGTTGAAAAGGTTGAAAACAAAGGCCGCCAAAGCACCTCCGACGCCTACGAAATCTTTAAAAAGAGTTGCCGCAGCACCATCAATATGCTCTGGCTCGGCAGCGACCTTGCCGCATCAAACACCGGATCAGGAGCCTACGCCAGCAGCAAGAGCGGGCAAGAGATAGCCGAAGAAGCCATAGACTCCGGTAAAAAACTCGCTGAAAATGCTCTCAACACCGCCATCCGATGGATGAGCGAAGTAAACGCCGTTCCCGGAAACGATGATGAAGAGATAGAGTTTGTGCTTTTCAAATCCCCAAAGAACGACAAAGAACAAGCCGAAATAGACGAAATCTACAGCCGCGCCACTGGCCGAAAACCAAGCTGGCAGCTCATGGCAAAACGAGGCTACGAAGAAGGCGACTTCGACGAAGCCGCGCCGATCAGCGCCCAGGGACTGACGCAACCCGTCGATAGCCGGTCGCCGAGTAGCGCCAACGGCGCGTATCGAGGCGCAACCTTCGAAAGCGGCTACAACCTCCAGCCCCTCCTCAGCGCAGCCGAGGCCTTAAAAAAAAAGTACTGACGGCCACTGAACACGAACTTCTCAACCCGAAGCCCGATAAAGCCTTCATTACTGCCTGGTCAACAAGCCTTGAACAAGCGTTAAATGAAGCCTGGAGTAACGGCTATCGTGATTATTCCGCCAAAATATCCGCCATTGAAGCCAAAGAAAGCGGCGCTACCTTTGAAGCGCTCAACCTGCCTCTCAGCTTCGGCAACAAAGACGCAGCGGCTTTTCACCGCTTCAAAGGATTCACCAGTGCCGTCATTACCGACAGTGAACTTTCCGATGCCGTCAAAGAGAGCCTGGCTAACGCGCTCGAAACCGGCCAAAGCCTCAGCGAGTGGCGCAAAGATGCCGCTACCATCTTTGACCACTATGGCGTTACCCGTCTTAACTCGTTCAAGGCAGAGACGATATACCGCAACGAAACCGCAATGGCTTATGGTGCCGCAGAATTCGCAAAACTACAGGATTCTTCTGTTCGGTTCCCATACTGGGAGTACTCAACCGCCAAAGACGAGCGGGTACGGCCAAGCCACAGAATCCTTGAAGGCAAGATTTTCTCTGTCTCCGACAGCCAGTACTACCCGCCACTTGGCTTCAATTGCCGCTGTGTCGCTATCCCGATCAGCCAACGACAAGCTGAAAGGAAGGGCATTATAAAGCCCGATACCGTAACGCCCGAAATGCGCTCACAGCTTGCCGACGCTGAATTCATTGGCGACAAGGTCGGGAACTTCGCCGACTGGCTCGTGGTAAAAATGCAAACCATCAGCGCCGACGCCGTACAACTTATTCTTGAAGAACTGCAAACCATCATTGATTCCATGGCCCTTGATAACACAACTCCGGACAACACCTTATGACCGACATCACCGCAACACTCCGCCAGCGAAGCGCCGATCAGGCCGCAATGACCACCCTCATGCTGAAAATAAAGGCCGAAGAGGTACGGTATAGCGCTATTGAATCCCTCGGCAAAAAGAACGAAAAAGAGGCATTAACCGAAGCAACCCGATACCTCACCAAAGCATCCAGTGCCGAAATCATCGAAGCGCTGCGAGAGATCGAGAGCATCAAAGGCAAGAAATACACCGGAGAACCACCCTTTGCAGGCATAGACGAAACCCTCCAGCAGGGAGGCATCACCAAAGCAGAACTCCCCGAATGGCTCTCACTCTGCAAAAAAACAACCTTCTGCAGCGGCCACCGCTACCAGCCCCTTCCCAGTCACGACGAAGCCTGGCAAGCCTACAGTAAAGTACATGCAGAAACCTACCTGAAACGCCTTGCTGCCGAGACCGTCAAGTACCGGACAAGCACCGTTAAACTGCTCGACAACGAAGTGATACAAGCCGCTGAATGGGGATTCTGGGACGACATGAGCGCCAACCTTAAGCGCCGTCTCTTCCTGCTCTTACCGCCCGAAAAACAGCGATCAATCCGCAACCGCGAACTCCCTCCGGAACAGGCAATGCAGGAGACCCGCGCCCACTACGATAAAATGATGGAGGTATTTCAATGAGCGGCTACAAGGACTTTATCAGCGTCAGGATTATCGGGCTCGATGAAGCCGTTGCCCTGCTGAATGCTTTGCCCGAAACCGTTGATACCGCCCTGCACGACACAAAAACACTCGGCGAAATTGGCACACAACTCCTTGCCAGCGGCCGAAGAACCATTGCCGAAGGAGGCCGACCAACGCCATACAAGCCACTTTCTGCCCGAACCATTGCCCGCAAGAAAAGCAGCACGCCACTGATCAATAAAGGCACCCTGCGCCAAAGCCTCAATTATGATGTAGAAGGCGGCGCTCTCTACTTGACCAGTGTAGGCTACCTCAAATACCATCAGTTCGAAGAAGGGCGCACCAAAGCACGCTTTCCTGCCAGGCCCGTCTGGGGAGTGCAGGACGAAGATAACGCTGAAATTACAGATATCATTGTTGCAGGAATACAGCGGATTTTGTAAGATGGAGAAATAACTCCTTCACAAAACCCCGGAAAATGCCATACAACAACGAACTGCTTGATTTTCTCGCGTCCGAACATGGTGACCACATAGCACAATCCGTACAAGAAAACTTTGGAGGGCAAGACATCTACATCCGCATCAAGCCCGACACCAAACAAGCCTACATTACCGAATGGTACGGAAAAAAGAGCATCCGGGAACTCAGCCGTGACCTCGGGTGCTCTATGCGCACCATCCGCCACCGCATCAACATGCCAGCCGTCAAAGGGCAGCAATCGCTGTTCTGATAAACAAAAATTTTACGCAATGTATATTTGTGATAAATGCGGTGCACGGATTCTCGATACCTCAAAGTTTTGCCCTCAGTGTGGTGATCCTGTAACAGAAGACGATATAATTACTGATGCTTCATTAAATACAGGAGTATCAGTAGTCAAAATCTCCTTTGGGTATAGTTCATCACCAAACTATGCAATAGCTATCGATATATGCAAGAAAATACCATCCTATCAGCAGTCCGGTGAAGGCAATAAAGTATTTCATGTTATAACATTACCAATAACAGAGATTGAACTCCTCATCAATATTTTTGAGCTTGTTGGTAGCTGGAAATCCTCAAAGATGCTTGTTGATGGTCATAGCTCAACAAAAAAAGATCTCGTTTATAAGGGGCCTGGTTGTTTTCGTAATAGGCAAAAATCTTTTAACCCAGAGCAGTACTGTTTTGGTGAACGATGGTTTGAAGCTAACATTTGGGGATGTAAGCGGTTAAATATGCCGATTAATGATTACGGTGGGGGATGTTTTAGTTGTGGAAATTTTAATAGATACGGTGTATGGGTGCTTGATAAGGTTAAAATAAAACATGAACTCGAACTTGGAATTCAAGAAAATCAGCATTGTCCTGTGCTGAATCGAGCAGCTATAATGGAGACTCTGGATAAGCTCCCTGAAAATATTGACCCAAAAACAGACGATAATTGGGTTTACAAAACAACCCAATTATTTAAAGATGGAGAGTATACAAATATAGCAACAGGCATAGAGCCTGTTATTAATAAAGTTGATACCTATGTGATCGGGACATACAAACCAATATGGGAATCTGAAGAAGAAAACCTTGTTACTACTGAAACTCAAAAAAATAAGCAATCAACTAAAAACTTACCAGTATTACCTACAACACCACAAAAAGCCACTCAACAACCTGAAAGTAACTCAATATGGGTATTTTTGTGGGCTTTTATAGGAATTATTACCGCTATTTGTGCCGGTATTGTTATGTCATCTAAATAATCCTTTTACAAAAAAAAAGCCCGGCTCATCACAGGGCTCGTTAACAGAAATAATAAATCACTTCATTGTCAGTACCGTGTTGAAGTCTTTCAGGAAGGCATCAGCCTCTTTTGTTGTCAAATCAGTGTTAAACCCTTCCAGAGAAAATGAATTAACTCTTTTCTTTTTAAGGGAATTAATCAGATCCTTGTTTTTATCAAACTCCCCTGATAAATATCCATAGAAGTTCAAACCATCCAGAACCATACTTATGATCCGTGTTGATCGCTTACTGTAGGCAAAGGTTTGCCCATCATCAAACTTGATAACAATTCTTTCTTTATTGACGTTATCCAAACTCTGAGTAACCTTTCCATTAAGTTCAAACTCAAATCTTTCTCCATCTTCACCTATTTTTCTCTTAAAAAACAGAGCCTTTTTTGTAAACCCATCAATCTCTGTCTCCGGTGTACTTATCCATACCTGATTGATTCCAGGATTACCTTGAAAAACCCTTGATATCTTTGCGCTATCAGCAATCTCTACAGGAGTATCCTGCTTTTGGACACATCCGTAAGTGACCAGTATCAATAAACACACTATCAGTTTTCTCATTGTTCTCCGTCATGTTTTAGTTGAGAATACCGCATAATACGAAATCCCACACAATACACCACCTACACACCAACACCCTTCTGCCGGGCCTGAAACAGCATCTCCTCAAGCGCCCGCTTGATAGCGCTCACCCGGTCACGCTCAATCCACTCCGGAGTGCCGACATTGAACCGATTCTTCAGCCAATCGTGATAAGCCGCAATCGCATCCCGCCGATTATCCTTCCACGTCACCTGCATCCACATCGCCTCAAGCATCCGAAGCTGCTTCACCGTCGCCATTGTCCCCGACCGGCCAGCCAAATCAGCATACGTCTTCGCCTTGAACTGCGCCTTCTCCGGTATCCTGTCAACCATCTTCTGCAAAAAGTCACACACCGCCCGCGCATCAAGAATCGTGAGGTTGACACAGCTCTCTACCCCATACCCAGACAGCAAAGCCCGGTACTGATCCTCAGAGATCCCCGACAACCCCTGCAACGTCTTGATCCGCCTCACCAGCATCGGCGGCAGGGTTACTTTCACTTGTTCAGCCATTGGTTAACCCTATAGATCGTTCAAAAAAGAAAACACCATCCCACGGACGAATTGCGACAATCCCAAAACCCATAGCAACCCTTATTTTATGCACTTCCGATAATCTTAAATCAAGCTGCATTAAATGAGTTCTGAACTGTTCAAGCTCAAACCCTCCCTTATAATGATTACAGTGTGCACATGCTGGGTGGAGATTTTCAAGATCATTATTTCCCGTCCTGTAATGAGGAATGATGTGGTCAACCTGCATCTGTTTTTGTGTTATCTCACGTCCACAGTACGCACAGTGTCCATTATATTTCCCGTACACCGCAACTCTATTAATCTTCATAACTACCATCATTTATCGTTTGTGCTCCCGGCAGGAATCGAACCTGCATTGACCCAATTCCACCACGGGAACAACTACCGTAGAGACAACGCATGCGTTGTCTCTACAATCCAACCACCACCATCAATACATCGTCTTCAAACTCTCAACCTTCGCCTTCATCCCGGCCTCAATATCCACAGGCCGAACATCCCCCGCCATCACCAGAAGCTCAACCATGGCAAGCATATTACCAACCTCCCGCCCCAGCCGCTCCTGATTTGTCAACTCCTGACCCTTCATCCTGTCCTTAATCCCGAACCTGATAATCTTGCTTGTGACGTGGATCACCTCCGAAGCCTCCTCAAACAAATGCACCAGATTCCGCTCCATATTCCGGTACTTCGGCGGCTTGATGGTCCGCTTGAACGCCGGATAACCCCTGTCCTGCATACTCCCCGGCTCCGACAACCTTTTCACCGCCTGAACCCTGGCCGAAACCGCCTCCATTTTGGTATCATAATACCCATGGAAAACCTGCTTCTTCCCCTGGTGCAAATACGCCCGCCACTTCCTCTTAGCCGGTGAAAACGAAACCCCTGCAACATTCTCCTTGTCCATCAACTCAATGACCAGCTCAGTAGACACCGGCAAACTCGCCTGCTCAATGTACGTCAGCGCCGCAGGCAGCTTCTTCGGCTTGCAAACCTTGACAAAAGCGGAATTATCATTCATAACTGATCTCCAGCTTTTTCGGCGTTACCATACCAAAATGGACTAAATACCTCCCCGATAACCGAGCCCCAATCCGTATAATCCAGCACCCCGAATCAATCACCACCTGCCCGATCCACAGCCGCACATCCATCCATACCGGTTCTATTAACTCCCAATACAGTTGGCAAAAAAAACCGAAATGCCACAGTAAGTACAGTAATCCTCCAACAATACCGATGCAGAGAACTACCGATACAATCTCCGCGCTATTATTCATGTTCAACACCCTCCATAAATTGAATTTCAACCGCCGTCCTGATCTTGTTCACCGTTTCCGGCCTCCTGAACAACTGCGTTAACGTCACCTGAGCCTCATAAGCATCCATCGGAAACGACACCATCAGCTCATCAACCAGCAGCTTCACCGCCTCTTTCAACTGCGTCTGCATTTTCATTGTATGGTCTCCTTATGTTTTTGGTATCCCTTGCAGTATCCGAAATGCGGCTCATACCCATAAACCTCTTCTCCAGCCTTCCGAAACGTCTGACCATAATGAGTAATCAGCGTCTTCACCCCGTCACCGCGCATCAGCTCAAGCTCACAGGGCATCTTTTTAGCTGCCAGTGTAGTCACGAAATGAATCATCTTTCCACACACAGGGCACACCACTTTCAACTGCACACCCCTGAAATCCTGCGCCCGACGCTTATTAAGAATCGCCTCAAGCTGCACCTGATCAACCATAGGTTCTGTCATTATTCTCTCCTCTTTATCGGATAAAGTTTCAAGCTCGATAAGTTTCCCTTCAACAAAAACGCTTATCATATCCCTTTCGCTTAAAATATTTTAACAGACTCCGCCGTTTCAGTAATCATCTTGTCACTCAGCTCCTCACCGCCCTTGATCCGCTGCAAAACATTGTACGTCAACGTCTCAAGGAATCGGGCCGACCCGCCGCAAGCCTTCAAAAAGTGCTTCGCATGCCCATTCAGCTCAGGGATTTCAGTCTCAACCAGCGCCAAAACATCACTGAGACCAAGGTCAGTGACCCGCTGGCGAATCTTGAACCGGTCAACCAGATACTCATGGCTCTTGCGGGCACGGGCAAGCATCGTGTAAAAATTCTCCTGGCCGATAAAGAGCAAACCGCACCCGCTCCAGTCATTGATCTGCCGTACCGCATCCAGAATTTCAAGGGATATATTTTCAGCCTCATCAATAATAATCAGGCTCTTGGCACCCTTCACCCGATCACAAATACTCACCTGCATCGCGTAAGCGCTCTTTTCCAGAGCATTCAGCGGCGCAGCAATCGCCCCGATCAACTGTGTCCGCGTCATAAAAGGAGACGTGCGCACATATATTACATTTCGGTTCGATGCAGCATACATCTCCGCCGCCGTCGTCTTTCCCCGGCCACCACTGCCCGTCAACAACCCCATCATTCCCTGCAACTGGCAGTTCTTGGCAACACTGAACACCGTGTTCGTCACCGACGTATTCACCCTGCGGAACTTCCGAGACACCCGGTTCCCCGAGAAAAACTGCTTCTGCAAAATCCGCTCAAGAGCCGACCGCAACGCAATTTCAAACGTCTTGTCCTCATGCTTCGAGTAAGTGCCCTTCAACCAGGTCGAAAGCGCCGCCGCCGAATACCCCGCCTCATCAGCAATCGACTTCTGCGACGCGCCACTTTGGCAAATCAGCTTGACCAGCCCCTGCACCTCCTCAACACTCATCGTCTGCACCGATTCCGCACCCGGAAGCATCTGTATTTGTGTAGTTTCACTCATTGTTGTATTGTTAAGGGTTACTGTTTATCAATGCTATGCTGTAACACGCCGGTTCATCTTCACCTGTGCACGGCGCCAACCGCGCACAGGCTCCGGCTCCAAAACACTTCCGCAACTGACCACCCGAGCCATTCGCCGATCAAAACAACCCCTGCAAAGCAGCTCCCCCTCAACCAAAAACTCCTTGCCATCAAACGAAGCCGCAAAAATCGGCTGACTCGTCTTCCTCCCGCACTCACTGCACTTAGCCTGCATTGTTTTTCCTCCTCTTTTTAAGTTCTCTCTCCTCCCTTATTGCCTCCCACAACGCCAGCACCCCAACAATGGCAAACACTATCATTCCTCCTCCATAATTACCGCTATAGCCGCACAGAGAAATTCAACGAAATCAGCCGCCTCGGTGAACTCTTTAAAAGTAAATCCAAGTCCTGCAGCGTTATTTTTTAGGCTCATCGAAACCACAGGCACTTTGGCGATTGTTTTGCTTGGATAAATGGTTATTACAAAAATCTCTTGAGGTACGATCCCGATCAAAGCATCTTTCGTATAAATGTCGATGCTTGATAACTCTTCATTAAACGTGTACTTCGTTACACAGTCAAATTGAGCTCTAATGCTTAGTTTCCTTGTAGTACTCATCTTCGTTATCTCCTTTTTTTTATTGTTTAAAACCCACTCTCAAGTTCCGCCTCTAACTCTTTATTCTCCATCTCGATTATTCGCATAGATAAGGCCAACTGCTGCTCCTCCGTCGTCACATACCCCCCATCCGTACCCGTCGCCTCATCTGCAATCGCCTTCCGGCCCTGCTCAATCTGACGCATCGACGGTACAACCTGAGCCTCTTGCGATGCAACTGCATCATAAAACCCTTGCCCAATAACCGTTTTAGCCATCTTTTTAGCAGCACTCTTCAATGCTCCCTGCTCATCAAGCGCATCCACAAGCCTCTTCTGATCATCAGCAGTACCAAGGTTTCGCGCTGATGGATGGTGCCCGCTCATCAAGTCGTCTTTTGCCTCGCAAAGAAAGGTCTCTCCGTACTCGTCGAACACAAAAACCCGGTCAGTTCCATACGTATCGAGCAAGTCATACCGCACCACAAACCGTTTCTCACCACTCCGGTACCCAAACAGTTCTGGAGCATAAAACTCACGGCCAAACAGCCTGATTTTACTGTTGTGCACCGTGCGGATTTCACCCGCCATCATCAAAAACATCAAGTCTTGATCGCTGATCAGCCGTTGCTCAAAATCTTTGGCATGCCGTACCCTCGCAATGGACTCTTCATAAACTTCAAGCGGTGTTCTTCCTGGATAAAAAGCGCTCTTCGTTGCCGGAGTGGTAGCATACTCCCTGATCCACTCCAAGAGCATCATATTCACCTCGGTCACTTCCGGAATTGCTCCGCCGGTCATTCGTTCCCGTAAATCACGATGAATCTTTTCGTTCCGGTGATCAGAAGCGACACGGTTCGGGATAGAGTTGCCCAAATAGGTCGGCATACGCTTTTCAAACTCGTGCATCGTGCCGAAATAGCGCTCGATAGGTTTGCTCTGGCCGTGATACGGCAGCGCATTCACACACTCAATAAATCCGTAAGGTTTCAGCCGTTCAAACAGCCCGATAAACTCCCGTTCACCGAAAATGTTGACCGCTTTCCGCTCTTTTTTGCCGAAATAACGAGAATTGAACGCCCGGCCATTATCTACATAGAGCTCTCTGGGAACAAAGCCGATGGTTTTGATCGCCCTCCGATAAGCTGATGCAATCACTGCCGTGTTCTCCGATGCAGCAAAATCCCACCCAACCGGCATTCCTGACCGAAAATCGAACACCAGAACCAGCGTCATACGCTTTGGCTTTCCGGATATTGGATCCCGCATCGTGAAGTTGAAGGTGTGCCCATCCGAAACAAGCTTGTCGCCAACTTCAATCTTGTCTCTGTCACGTCGCAGAGCAGGAATGTGCCGGTCATTCAACGCTTTTTCGCCATCACGCATCAAGTCGTGGAGATACGCATTCTCAATTGAGTGTTTCTTTACCCAGCGGGCAAGAGTTGCATCACTACTGCGAACAGGATAACCTTCCGCCTCAAGTTTCTTCCTGGCATAGGTAACAATTTCAGCATACGTCAGTGAGTTCGGATGCAAAGCAAACTCCATCAACGCTTCACTTTCGCGAATACTCACCATCATAATATCACGCCTTGCACCATACTTTGTGGCCAATCCGTAAGGATCACCTTCAGCCTTGTCAAGCTCCTTTTGCCACAAATCCAGCGTTTTCCAGGTAACATTACCAATAGCTTTCCACTCATCTTCCAACTCAAGAATTCTGCCTTGATTGAAACGTTCGCAAAACGCCTTTTTATTCTCAAGCAACCTTCCGTATTTGCAACGACCTATAAACTGCCGATACATTTTCAGTACCGAATTTCGTTTCAAAGCACGATCAGCATTATAATCCGTCACCTTCGACCGCTCACGAAAAGCAATATTCCGGGCTTCAATCTCTTCCGCTGTTTTCGGCTGCTCATTCGTCACAATCCGACGATATTCACGGATTCCATCAGGAGGCAACTCCGAGAAATAAATCTGGTACGGACGGCGGCCATCCTTGTCAATTTGTCGTATCCGTTTGAAGTAATTTCCTTTCAGGCAACGGTACTGAATGGTGTTCTTTTTCTGTCGTGATATTTGGGCGAACTGTTCAACACTTAACCAGCCCTCTTGGATTCGTAACTTGTTTATTTCTGAATCACTTATAGATTTCACCCAAGTATTTCCCGTTTGGGTGACTTTTTGGGCGATCTTTGGGTGACTTTCAGACCCTTGGGAGATGTGGATAATGTTGCTCATACCGCTTTACTGATGATACTTTTAGCTTCCAGGTATGCAGCGAACCGTAAACCAGACTGTAAAGCAGCAGCTTGAGTGTTCGGAAGCCCAAACGCAACATTGCACACAATCCCCCTTGTCTTGCTGTTCATCACGCACCAGCTACCGTGTAGCTTGACGACAACCCAGTTCTTCGGTAAATGCTCCATTTTCTTTCTCCGGCTTGTTACATCGCCCTTTTAAGGTTCTTTCTGAAGGTTTTAACAATCTGTTCACGCTCTGCCACCTTGCGGTTAAAGATCTCGGCAAAGGTTGGATTCGGGTCACTGGCCAAGAAAAGCGCCTTCTGAACACGGTCAACAGGCATATTCAGCTCATCGCTCATCTCTTTCAGGATTCCCCTGTATGGATGGCACCGCAAATTGACTTTCTTCATTTCTCTTGTCGTTTTATATATTTCGATTAACTTTCATGAGAAAAGTAATAAATATTATTACAACGACAAACAAATAATGTCATCTTTTTATGACAAATAATGTTTTCTCACAACGGTTACTGCTATTTTCAGAGGCGAAAGGATGGTCTAAGTCTACTTTAGGGAGGGCTTTAGATGTTAAACGACAAAATATAGGTAGGTATTTGACTGGAGAAGCTGATCCAAGAAAGATTGTAATAAAATTGATTCCACACGGTTTAAACCTTGAATGGTTCTTGACTGGAGAAGGGGAGATGTACGCCCAGAAAGAGGATGATCGTGAAGATGAGACAAAAAAGGAGCAGGAAAGCAATTCACCGACCGTTCACCAGGCAGTAAATGCCCAATTAACGCCCGCGCAACAAACGATAAACGGGCCACAGTTCAACACAAAGCTTGACGGTATTCACTACCGCGCAATTGTTGACACAGGCCGTGCAATGATAGCTATTGGCAGTAAAATGCTACCCGACAGCAGCATACAAGAAGGAGATCAACTCTTTATAGAAACAAACATCACACCACAACCCGGCGATTACATTCTCCGCAAAACCAGCGACGCGCCAGAAATTGCAAAATTCACCACCGGCGACCCACCCCCCATCGGTGTCGTCTACCAACTCATCCGCAACTATCGCCAAAAAGAATAGCCAACACCCAAGACAATACCCGCCCAGAGCTATCAGCGATCAACGCCCCACCCAACAGAAAAAACCATCATTACGGTTACCCCACCATTACGGTTACCCCACCATTACGGTTACCCCACCAATATGGTCCCCCACCGGCAAAACCCATCGCAAATTTCCTAAACCAAACAAAAAAACCGGCAAAAAACCGGCAGTTCAAGAAAACGCATATCCCGCTTTTCTTTTTCTCTATTCTATTTTTTTATAATGACATAAGAAACAATTTCTCAAACCACCCAATTTCCTAAACTGCCGGTCTCTTTATACCTGTCCTGAAAAAAGAAACTCAATCCCGTCAACGAGAGCGCTTTTTCCTTTTCCGTTTGTTCCGAGAAGCACAATGCTCCTGCCTTTTAGCTTGAACTCGTTCGCTGGTAGCCCACGAAAATGTTCAAACTTGATCATTCGGACATTTTCAATCATTCCTCAACTCCTCTTCTACAGGATCGTTTTTTGAAATGGCAGCAATAACTTCGTCTGCTGTGGGATCATCAGAATCCACCCATTCGACTAAAGCTGCCTTCGCAGCCTCGGAAAGTGTGGCATCCGCATTGAGTGCAGCGGTAAACTCCGTCTTGAGGTTCTCGAACAATTCTGATCTGATATCTTGATGCGGCGGCACCGTTTTTTCTGCTTCTTGCGGAGTCATGTCTTTGATATCTACATTCATTATAAATGCTGCTTAAAATCCAAAAACGTTCAAGCATGTCTTCGCGGTTATCAGTTCGTGAAGGAGTGTGCGGAAGAGGTCTTTGAGTTGCTCCAGTTGGTATCGATGAACAGCGAGCTTTCGTTCCAGCACCTTCGCCTGGGCTACAATTTCCTTCTGTTCCTCCAAACTCGGTTTTGGAACAGGAAAGCCTTTCAGCCGACTCGCGCTGATGTTGCTTTGGCTGATTGCCCTTGTGGCAATTGATTTCAGGCGGGCCTGAATCTCGTCAGTGTTGAAGTAGCTATTGAGGAAAAAGGGATCTAACTGCCTGTCGTTTGTTCGGAGCCGAATTAGATACGAAGCAAACAAGAATTCTCCTTCGATATCGAAAATCGCGGTCCGTCCTACAAGATCGAGGCTGTTGGTCCGGTTGAACAGAATATCACCTCGCTCGACCTTGAATTTTGCATAGTCAGCATCACTGATTTCAACGTATTGCAAATTGCGGTCAACGATTTGCCCGTCGACTTGATTCGTCATCCGGAGAATCGGATAGTTCCCCTCGGAATTTCCTTTAACCGACATTCCATACTGAGCGAGAGAAAGCATGTCGCCCAACTCTACCACCTCCCAACTTTCAGGCACAAGTCCAATCTCGGTTTGTTTTTGGGGTTCGTTGCGGAGGCCTTCGGTGAAGAGCTTGTGCATGATGGCCTTTTTCAGCTCGGTAGTGGTCTGAATGATCCGCTCCTCCATTTCGATCGCGCGCTGCACCATCGAAAGAATGTGTGCGATTTTTTTCTGTTCGGGGAGTGGTGGCAGCGGGAACCAAGAGGCAGTTACATCTGAGTCGCGCACTGCAGGATAACTCGCGCCGCGTTCTAAACCGGCCATCCGCGCGTTAAAGTGATCAGTGAGCAGAAACGAGTAAAGAAAACCCGGTTCCGTCTTTGTCAAGTCACACCGCAGAACGCAATAGCCGGTGCTTGCTATTGCACCGTCCAGTTCAGAAGGAACCAATGCGATTCGTTTGAGGGTCGGGCGGACTGTCGCAAACAGAACATCGTCGGTTTCAATCGCTTTTCTTGCTCTGCTTGGCGCTTCAGAGCCAAGTGTGGGAGTGGCTCCAGTGATTTTGAACGATGTGTTGGAAACGGCCGAAACATCGACGTATTGAAAAACCTCATCGGGTTTCTTTCGCGGATCGCGCTGCTTGGTTTTGACGACCGCTTTGCCAATGGTCGATTCCGTCCATGTATCGGGCAGCGGATATGGTTTGCTGTTCATCATTCGCGTCCTCCATCCTTATCCATCTGCTCCAGCAATCTACGGCCTTTTTCCGTGAGCCGGTATTTCTGGAGACGACTGGTTGGTTTTTCGGGTATGGTGCGATCGCTAAGATCAAAATTAGCAAGGATTTTCGAGTTCCCCAGCAGTCCAGTTGAGCCAATCAGACGAATCAGTACCACCACTGCGACTGGTAGGTTGACTGGTGCCATGACTGGTGTTCTGGCATCGCTGGTGAGGATGTAGCGGCTGGGGGTGATGAGCGGGAGAATGTAGTTCTTGTATTTCGGAGCATCCTTGGCTCCCCTGATAGAACAGGCTGCGGTCCAGATCCAGGACTCCAGGGATTTTCCGTTACCGTTATGATTTGCCATCAGGGTTCAATACCTTATTTTTCGACCGCATCATGCTCACAAAATGTTAATTATGCATGGGTTGCTTGTCGCAGCACCTGCTCAGCCCATCGATTAAGACTTAGTCCAGTATGCGCGGCTGCTTTGAGCGCTGCAGCATGAACCACAGGATTAACGCGCAGCATGAGACGTCCGGATGCGGGCTTTTCGGGTGCCTGACCTAATTTTTTACAGGCTGATACGTAATCATCCACCGCTTCATGGAATGCCTGGGTAAACTCAGCCACGGAATTTCCATGAAAGCTTATCAGGTCGTCTATGCCGAGCACGCGCCCGACCAGAATATTATCATCAGGATCAAAGTCAAGGCTGGCCGTATAACCAGCATAGGTCATCGTGTTTTTCATGGGATAATCTCCAGTTTTATCAAGAACTCACGCGCCACCTTGACGCGGTATTTAAGCGCCTCGCGTTGCGGATGCGGGCGGTGAAAATAGGCTCGTCGGCCATCCTTCTCGAAGGTCACCGACGACCCGCTCCCTTCCACCACATTGCAACCAACAGCTACCAGTAGCGCTTCGATATGATTCCACGGCAGATTGCCACATATCGGATCCGAGAATATCTTATCGAGAGTTTTGCGATGTTTATTATTCACAACAGTAATGAAAGCAATTTACAGCAAATGTGCAAGCAGTTCATATCTCCTTGGGGCTTCCGGTGGGACGGCTGCTCGTTCGTATCATCTGCTTCACATCCAGTCTTGGTGGAAATCGTTGATTCTGTCCTTCATCCCCCCACTCCCAGTTGCTTGAGGATTTTCCGCAGGGCTTCGTCGGTCTCCCTGGCCTCCAGCTCAATTGCGTTCAGCTCTTCGACGATCTCGGCAATGGGCCGGTAGGTTTCGGCGTCGCTGGTGTGGATGTAGCGGCTGGGGGAGATGTTGTAGTCGTTTTTCTTCAGCTCGGCGTGATCGACGATGCGGCTGAGTTTCTCCTCCTCCTCCCACCTGATGAGGGTTTCGGTAATGCGCTGGATGCCTTCGTCTGGGATGAAGTTCTTGGGGTCGCCTTTTGCGAAAATCTGGCTGGCGTTGACGAGCAGCAGGCGGTGCTCTCTCTCTTTTGCCTTCGCCTTGTTCAGGAACAACACAATGCCCGGGGCGGTGGTGTTGTAGAAGAGGTTTTCGGGCAGGTAGAGCACCGCCTCGATGAGATCGTGATCGACAAACCACTGGCGGACGCTCTTCTCCTTGTTAGTTCCGGCATTGCCCGACCCTCGGGAGGCGGCGCCGGTATCAAGGACGACGGCGGCGCGGCCTGTGGCATTGAGGCTGGCGTGGATGTGCTGCACCCAGCCCCAGTCGGCGGAGGATTTGCCGGGGAATCCGGCCCCTGCAGGAAAGCGGTCGAGTTCGTCGTTATCGTAGTCAGCCTCGGTGAACCAGTCCTGGTTCCACATGGGATTGGCGACGACGCGGTCGAAGGTGCGGAGTTTGCCCTGCCTGTTGCGGAATTTGGGGTTCTTGAAGGTGTCGCCGATTTCGATCTGCCCCTCCATGTCGTGGATGATCATGTTCATGTTGGCCATGGCCCAGGTTTCGGGCGTGAACTCCTGGCCAAAGAGTTTCAGGGGTGCGACGCTGCGCTGTTTACCCCTGGTAATTTCCTCCATGGCGAACTCGCATTTCACGAGGAGGCCGCCGGAGCCGCAGGTGGGGTCGTAGATTTCCATGCCGGGCTCGGGCTGGAGCACCCGCGACATGATGGTGCCGACCTCAGGCGGGGTGTAGAACTCGCCAGCGCTCTGGCCGCCGCCTTCGGCGAACTTGCGGATCAGGTATTCGTAGCTCTTGCCGATAATGTCGGCCTCAACGTCATCGAGCCCGAGGCGTTTGGTGCTGATAGCCTCGATGAGGTTGGAGAGGCGGTCGTCATCAAGGTCGCGCTGGCCGTGGGTGGTGGCGTTGAAGTCGACGCGGTCAATGATGCCCTGCAGGAGCGGATTTTCTCTGGCAATGGCCCGCATAGAAGTGGTGACGCCTTCTCCGATCTTGTCGGAGAGCTTGCGGATGATGGACCAGACGGGCTGCTCGGGATCGTCCGGCAAGAGGGGTAGATAGAATCGTACCAACTTGTGGTCGGCCTTGACCAACTGGAAGGCCTTCTTGCGTGAGCCGACCTCCCCCGCTATACGGTTGACCTCATCATCGAAGACGTCGCAGAGGCGCTTGGTGAAGATGAGCGGGAGAATGAAGTCCTTATACTTCGGAGCATCTTTGGCTCCACGGATGGAACATGCCGCATCCCAGATCCAGGATTCGAGGGATTTTCCATTACCGTTATTGCTTGCCATCAGTGTTATGCCCTTTATTTTCTATGCAACTAACAATTTTTTAATGTAGTTAATCGCATAGATTTTTCAGTATTTCTGTGCATAAAATCACACCGGGACTGCAATCATTCGAAACCGGCAGGGGTGGCTCATGGCAAAAAGAGCATACTCCACTCCCCTCTGCCCACTTTGTCCGTTTTTCGTTATATTCTCCCTTTATCATTCACTCAAAACCAAACAAACCACCACCATGGCCATGACAGTTGAAATCAAGAACGGCAAACTCTGTATCGAAATTGATCTGGAAACGCCTACTCCCTCTTCATCAGGCAAGACGCTTGTTGTGGCAAGTACTCACGGCAATACGGTGACCTCAGTGATGATTGAAGGCAAACCGGTGACGATCGGGCTTAACGCTTATATCAAGAAATGACAGGAGGTTTCGCTGGTGACAACTGGTTTAGATCCAGCAAACACCGTTCTTATCTGAGCTATGGTGTTCTGCTATCAGTTGGAAAAATAAACTGTTGGCTGGTATGGTTTTATAGGAAGGAGTCAATACTCATTTTATAACACAGGTGATTCAACAGAGGTGTTTTCCTCGCATCTATTTATTTGAGAGGTCATATAGAGAATGACCGTTTTAACATCTTCGTCGGTCAGAGATGTATTCCCACCTCTTGGAGGCATCATGCCGATCTTGCCATCGATTCCTGCAATTGCTTTTTTAGTCATGACCTCTTTTCCTTCTGCCATACGACCAATCCAGGCCTCCTTGTTGCTCAGTTTCGGATCTCCGGATGACCCTGAATCATGGCAGGCGGCGCAATTGGATTCATAGAGTGTTTTGCCTGCAGCAAGCTTCAGGTTGAGAGCGGATTCTTTTGCGGTTATTGAAGCGCTCTCATTATCAGACTGATTTTGAGTGCTGCACGCACCGAGAAATAAGAGCACTGCTAACACCAAGTGCTGAATATGCTTCCAGGGTTTGGAAAAGTTGTGTTGAATCATATAGAAATTGAAATAATAATAACGACAGTGAGCCACATCGAAAAATACTCCGAAAATTTCAAACTTTTATACCAAAGGGTGGCACTTCAGTTCCTGCCATTACAACATTCCAGGCAATTTAATACAGAAAAAGCCCCGACTTGCGAAGGGGCTTTTTCTGTATTAAACACTTCTCTAAGAAAACCTTATTTGCCTGCTTCTGGTGCAGCAGCTTCAACTTTCTTGGTTTTCTTTGCAGCTTTCTTCTTTGCAGCTTTCTTCTCAACTTTTGCCTCTGCTTTTGCTTCGGTCTTTACTGCTGGCTTTGTGTCAGCAGCCTTGTCTGCTGCGAAAGATACGCCACCGAAGATTCCGGAGATAGCGAGTGATACGATAACGCCTGCGATGAAATTCTTTTTCATATAAAATTTAAGTTTGGATTTGTTAATTCTTTGGAACCAAGCTTACCCTGCTTCCTACTTCTGTTACGCAATACCATTTATTTTCTTTCAAAAAATCTTTCCGGGAACCACTCTTTTGGGTATTTCTGTTCCTCTTTGTTATGTTTGATAGATATTTCCATGTTTCAACGATTTTTCTTAACAAATGGAGGGTTACAGGATATGAAAGGCAAAGTTGCATTGGTCACGGGCGCAAGCCGGGGCATAGGCCGGGCTACGGCCAAACTTCTCGCTGCTGAAGGCGCTGCTGTCGCGGTAAACTATTTCCAGAGTGAAAGCGCGGCGATCGCTGTTGTTGAGGAAATTGTGAAAGCAGGCGGCAGGGCATATCCCGTCAGGGCGGATGTTCGCAACGAGGAGCAGGTGCGGTTGATGGTCGGAGAGGTGGAAAAAAGCCTCGGTCCGGTCGACCTTCTGGTAAGCAACGCTGCGATTGGTTTTCCTGTAAAACCTTTCATGCAATTTTCCTGGAATGAGTTCGAAGCGAAGCTTTGCGGAGAGCTCAAGTCGATATTTTTCAGTTGCCAAGCTGTGTTGCCAAGCATGATCGATAGAAAGTCGGGAAGCATCATCGCCATTTCAAGCACACTGTCGCGCCACTCATCACCGGGTTTCATTGCTCACTCCACTGCGAAATCGGGCCTTGACGCCTTCGTCCGCTCTCTTGCGGAAGAGGTTGGGCCTTTCGGCATACGCGTAAACGTGATTGCCCCCGGCCTTACGTTGACCGATGCTACCTCCTGGTTGCCCGAGGAACAGAAAGCAATGATGGCGGACATGGCCCCCCTGAAGCGGGTTGCCCTCCCGGAAGATGTAGCGGGTGCCGTGCTTGCTATGGCTTCCGACCACAGCAGATTCGTGACGGGCTGTTATATCCCGGTCTCGGGAGGGATGCTGATGCTGTAACGCTGCATGTGCGAATAGGGTAGAGAAAGACTCAGTCATACCTTGATCGGTAAAATTATACAGGGAATGCCATGAAGATAGAGGTTCTGCTGTATGGCAAAAACCGTGTAGTTGTGCAGCCAGCGATCCATCAGGGACTCTTTGGAAAAGACAAGCTGACCCCCGAAAAAGACGATAGCCGGAAATTTTTCGGTAATAGCCGGAACTAGTTTGTTGACTTCATCAACCACATCAGTACCGATAGAAAAGTATGCATCGGCATAGTGGCCATGATCTTTCATATAGTCCATATATTTTGAGGTCTCATTGCGAACAAAGCTGCCGAGATTGTCAATTTCATCTGCCCCCTTGAAGTTTCCGGCATCAATAGAGCCAATTTCAACAAAAACATAATTTTTGTAGTTGTTTCCGAAAAGACGGAACACACTGAACAGTGTATGCAGGCCGAGTCCGTTAAAGCCGTTCACCAGTATAGCTGCGGTTTTGCCTTTCGGGTCATACACAGGTGCCTGACTGGATTGATCAATCTCCCGGTCGTGAACATCCGACCCGCTCAGAACCGCTGCTTCAACAATAACATCAAGCCGTTTCAGGATATGTTCGGTCTTGTTATAATGATTCTTGATATAAAAAGTCCCCATGACCAGAAGACCGGTAATCAGAATGGTCACCCACCCCCCTTCGTTGAACTTGAGAATCAGCACTGAAATCAAAATAAAGGTCGTCAGTGTCAATCCTATGCCATTGATCATCAGTTTGCGTAGCCATTTCTTTTCCGAATTTCTTTTCTCCCACCAGTGCTTGACCATGCCGAGCTGTGAGAGCGTAAAAGTGATAAACACATTGATACTATAAAGAACGATCAAAAAATCAACGGATCCGTGAGATGCGAGCATCATGATGAGGGAGGCGAAACCCATTACCAAAATGCCTTTTTCTGTAACCAGCCGGTCACTCAGCATGGCAAAGCGAGTGGGCAGCCATTTGTCAAGCGCCATATTTGCCAACACCCTCGGCCCGTCAAGAAAGCCGGTCTGTGCTGCAATAAAAAGCAGAACTGCTTCGGAAAAAAGGGTGACCCAGACAAACGCAACACCGGTATATCCACCCCATGAAGCCGTTATACCCTCAAACAGGATGGCATTCATGGTCTTGCCCGGCGTATCCCGGACATCAAAAAGAATATATGCGAGCATTAGCCCCATAACAGTGAGGGACAGAGAGATCGCCATGTAATTCATGGTTTTTTTTGCCGTCTGAACTTTCGGGTCACGCAAAACGGGGAGACCGTTACTGACCGCTTCAATACCGGTAAAGGTACCCGCACCGAGACTGTAGGCTTTCAACACCAGAAAAAGCACCCCGAATACGCCGAGGGTGTTAAATGAACTGGTAAGTTCACGACCCGTCTCATGATAGACCATGCCAAAGTTTGCAAGATGGGTGATGAGAGCATAAACAATAACAATGAGGTGTGTCGCCACAAAAAGCAGGAAAACAGGAACAAGAGGCATAACCGCCTCCTTGATTCCCCGAAGGTTCAAAATAAGAAGCACAGCAACTCCGAACAATGCAAACCAGAGTTTATAACCAATAAGACTGATGGGAAGAAAGCTGAAAATGGCGTCCGCACCGCTGGCTATCGATATGGTAATGGTCAGGATATAATCGATAAGCAAAGCGCTGCCTGAAATAACTCCCATTTCTGGCGAAAGGAGTTTACTGGCCACGAGATAACCACCGCCACCATGAGGAAAGAGCTCGATGATATGAGAATAACTTGCCGCGATAATCAGAATGGTGATTCCTGTTCCTATGGCTACAAAAATCCCAAGTGTTGGATGTCCCTGAAGAGCCTTGAAGGCTTCAGCAGGTCCATAACAGGATGAAGAAAGGCCATCGGAGCCAAGTCCCACCCATGCAAGAAAAGCAGAGAGTGCGAGTTGATGGAAAATGTTGCGCTCCCGAAAATCTCTCGCACCGCCAAGAAATAATGTTTTAACCTGCCTGAATGCCTTATTTACAGCCATAATGAACAAAATAAATGAGAGCCGGAGATATGATATGATGCTCTACACTCCGGTATCACACGGTTTCATAATCCAGCAAAAAAACGGAACACAGGGGCAACTTACATCTCCATCTGAAACAAAATAACAAATGTGCACTAAAGAACATCTTGCAGAAAACAAGTGTACAATAGAAAAAGCATTGAATTTTGCAAGGAGACGTTGTTGTACAGATGCGGTATTGCTTCCTTTTTCTCCGCAGTGAGCCTGTTCGATACCGAGAATATCAGCGGCTCCCTGAAAAAATTTTGATGCGGTGAGAATCAGGCGGATATGATTTAAAGAGTTCAGTTTTATCGGATGGGGTCAGACTTTATAAATTTATTTCGCGATTCACCAAAAATATTTGTAGTTCTTTATGATTTTAAGCTTATTTGTATGCTTAACGGTGTTGTTTATGAGTTTTATGGCTTATTCATTTTCTTCCGGATACTAGTGGAAAGAAGTACCTTATAAATACAATGAAAGATATTTTTACTATTGTAATTTTAAGTGCCTTCATTCTACTTCACAGCGTTCCCGCTTGCGCTGAACTCCTTACAGGGAATATTGGGTCAAGCGGGGGTAACATTTCTCTTGCTGGTAACCTGTGGTATTCCAGCTTTATGGACTTGAAAACACCACGGAACTTTAAGAAGGGAGAGGAAATAAAGATTAAACTGTTGGGCAGGGCCGAGTGGGTTTATGTCAGATTACTTCCAAAAGGGGTCGCTTCTACCAGCTCAAAGGGGATGATGAATAATAAATTTCATGTTCCTCAAGGAGGAGTGATCACTATAAGACTTTATTGTGATTACCCGCACATACAGCAAGTATCTGTCCACTCTGGGTTCGAAGTGTTTGATAAATTCCTGAATATTTTCAATGGCCATGCCGACATTGCCAGTATAGATGTTTCGATGGGAAAATAGAACACCCCTGAAATCAGGCAATTTTTTGGCATTCCTATACTATCGAACATAACCCCCTCTTCACGCACGGCTTGTTTACACTCTTGCCTCCCAGTCATCTTGGCAGGTTAGAACTCCATCTTCATAAGTCCACTCAATCTTCTGATAGGTGAATGATACCTGCTCACGCTCATTTTGACGCACGTTTTCAGGGTACATGTTGTTCAGCATTTCCATTCTGATATCGGAAATATTTGCATTCCAAAGTTTAATGGTGAAAAACTGCTTCTCTATACCCGAAGATGATGGGCGCCAAAACCGCAATTCAAATTTGCTCAGGTTTTCGTTAGTGACAAGAACATTCATCAACAACGGTGTTGCCCTGTCAATTTCCTTGGTAATGGTAAGAACTTTGTGCTGTCGTCTACCTGTCGGCAAGCCACTGGCTGCGTCTCTGGGAGATAACACTTCGTGGTTAAATGCAATCACCATGATTGAATCCTCACGACCCTTCTGGGTTACAGAGCCTTTGATAACTCTGGATTTTTGACCCTCCAGCCTCAGATACGCATTCAATGCCATAATAAGCCCCTTTAGTCAATTACACGTTAAAGAAATCATAATCAATCATCATTCCACCACCATCGAAGGAGACATCAAAAAATTAATCGCGCGATGGAAAAATGCCTTGTACACAAATAATAGAGCGCGGCTCATCACTATTCCATGAACGTTTTTGACCTTTCTCGTCTAAAGGCCTCAAATCAGGAAGTTGAAAGTTTTGTACTCCATTGCCACCATAATTGGTACCCAGCAAACTGAACAATGCCTGATTATTCATGATTAATAACGTCTGGCCATTACACTCCATAAAACCACGCGGCACAAAAGAACCGGCAAAAAGCTTGATTGTTGCCATCATTTCATCCATAATGCACTCTCCTTTTGATTTATTTTGTTGCAAACTTTTTTAACAGCGGTAAAAACCTGTTCCAGCCCATCTTTTCCTTCACATAATTCCTCATATTTCATTTTGCTGGTTGTCATGAAACACAAACTCCGCCAAAACTCATGCCAAAACTCATCACATTATGCTCAAAAGTAAGAAATCGGTATAATTAATTGATATTTTTTTCTAAAATGAATTTCAGGGCGCGAAGAGTGACAGGGGCTGATGATTGAAAAGTTGCACCGAAAAGTTGCACCGATTCATCGATTCCTGCAATCAGCATCGAATTGGAGAACGCATCTGGAAGTTTTTCCTGAGCCATTTGAACATCAAAATTTTGTTGTTGCGAAAAACTTAGAAAATACTTATAATGGATAAAAATAATCCTATTTATGTAATTACGGTTTAACCCTCACTAAAAAAGGAAAATACCATGAGTGTACTTGTAGGCCACAAGGCGCCGGATTTTGATGTTGCTGCCGTTGTTAACGGCTCGCAGTTTGTTGATTCATGCAAGCTTTCGGATTTCAGGGGAAAGTATGTGGTTCTGTTTTTTTATCCGCTTGATTTCACGTTTGTCTGCCCGACAGAGCTTCATGCGTTTCAGGAAAAGCTTGAGGAGTTCCGAAGCAGAAATGTTGAGTTGATTGGCTGTTCGGTGGATTCAAAGTTTTCTCATTACGCTTGGCTTAATACTCCAAAAAACCAAGGTGGTATTGAGGGTGTTACCTATACCCTGCTATCGGATCTCAACAAGACTGTTTCTGCCGATTATGATGTATTGATTGAGGGGGCTGGAATTGCGCTGAGAGGGTTGTTCCTTATCGATAAAGAGGGTGTTGTACAGCACCAGGTGGTCAACAATCTGCCGCTTGGCCGTAATGTGGATGAGGCACTCCGACTGGTTGATGCTCTTCAGTTTACAGAGGAGTGTGGTGAGGTCTGCCCGGCCAACTGGCACAAGGGCGATAAAACGATGAGGCCGGATGAGGAGGGGTTGAAAGAATTTTTCAAAGAGACCTGACCTGCCAACATGTCGCTTTTCTGGCGCTCGAAGCAGTGGGTCATGTTGTTCAGCCAGAGTATTTAATCTGCTGATCATGCTGTAACCCGGAATCATGATATCAAGCCCCCCCATTCTCAATTTTTCTGTGAGGGGGGCAATTAAATCAGTACGCTTTGGCAAATACAACTTTGCGTGAAGCAGGTTTTCCTGAATAGATACAGGTGCCTGGCTCATCCATCCGATACTGTAAAATATAGTCCGCCTCTTCAGGGATAACCCTTATTGTGGCTTTGGTCTCTTCCTTGATTTTTGCTTCGGTTTCTGCTGTTCCATCCCAGTGAGCGATCACAAATCCCTTTTCAACAACCTTCTTGAACTCCTCGTAACTTTGTACTTCATAAGTGTTGTCATTGCGGAACTGCAACGCCTTGTCGAACATGCTCTGCTGAATGGTGTTCAGAATTTCGCTGATATGCACGGACAGGGTATCGTCCAATGCAACTTCTGTTTTTTCAAGCGTATCACGGCGTGCGGCTATGCAGATATTTTTTTCTATATCCCTTGGCCCGAGTTCGATACGTATAGGAATGCCCTGCAGTTCATATTCGGCAAACTTCCATCCTGGAGAATTCTGTTCGCTGCTGTCGACAAAGGCTGAAATACCGCTTTTGTTCAGCGTATCGGCAAGAGCATTGGAGCGTTCAATGACGGCGGCTTTGTCGCCCTTGAGAATCGGGATGATAACCACCTGACGAGTGGCAAGTTTCGGAGGCAGTACAAGACCGCGATCGTCCGAGTGGGCCATGATGAGAGCTCCGATCAACCTTGTTGAAACGCCCCAGCTTGTGGCCCAGACGTAATCAAGGGTGCTCTCTTTTGTCTGGAACTGACAATCAAACGCCTTGGCAAAATTCTGTCCGAGGTTGTGCGAGGTGCCTGCCTGGAGTGCTTTGGTATCCTGCATCATCGCCTCAATGCAGTAGGTTTCAACCGCACCGGCAAACTTTTCACTATCACTCTTTTTGCCCATGATCACCGGCATTGCCATATACTCTTCGGCAAAGGTCTTGTAGACATTGATCATGCGAAGCACCTCCTCCTGAGACTCTTCGGGTGTGGCATGAGCGGTATGACCCTCTTGCCAGAGAAATTCAGTAGTTCTCAGGAAAAGACGGGTTCTCATCTCCCAGCGCACCACATTTGCCCACTGGTTGATCAATATCGGAAGGTCACGATAGGACTGGATCCACTTTTTATATGATGACCAGATGATGGTTTCCGATGTCGGGCGGACATAGAGTTTTTCGGTAAGCTCCTGACCTCCGCCATGGGTTACTACCGCGCACTCCGGCGCAAACCCCTCAATGTGTTCAGCCTCTTTTGCAATAAAGCTTTCGGGAATGAAAAGCGGGAAGTAGGCGTTAACATGGCCGGTTTCCTTGAACATGCGGTCGAGGGCGGCCTGCATTTTTTCCCATATTGCATAGCCATTCGGACGTATGACCATACAACCTTTAACATCAGCATAATCGGCCAGTTTTGCCGAGCGCACAAGGTCTATGTACCACTGGGAATAATCCTCGCTTCGTGAAGTGATCTTGTCTGCCACGTTACTTGTACATTTGATAGTGTTAGGAGAAGAGCGCTAATTTATAATGGGTTACGGAGCATTCGTCGGAGACAAAACGCAGAAAAACAGAATCCCCTTTCCGTGAACATACAAAAAAGTCGGTTCATGGATGCAAAAAAAGCTGGTATCGCTATGCTTTCCTGAATGTTCGGCGTACAGGCTATTCAAACTTCTTCATCTTTTCCATAAGGCTTTTCAGATGCTCTTTCTGCTTGCTGCCCAGAGGTTTCTGGGTGTCTGTAATTTTCTGGTAGCCTGCTGGCACAGTGAAGAGTGATGGTGAAACTGCTTTCTCTGAGATACGGGTAAGCTCCATGATGTATGGGCCATTATCGTTATGCTGCACAATCTTGACGGGGAACCCTTCAATACCGGCAGCGCTGAGGGTTTTGGAAAGTTTGGTGTTGGAGAGGCGCGGATTCTGTGTCTGCAAAATTCTGAAGGTTGAGAAATCGCCAAGGCTTCGTGTTACCCAGAGTTCCAGTTTTTCTGTGGTGCTGGTCAGGATGATGTGTTCGCAGTTGTAGCCTTTAATGGTTTGTTGGCCTGCCTTGGCAAGGGTGTAATTGCTGTCGAAATCAAGCAATAAGGCATTTTCAGCAGCGGTTCGGAGGTTGACAATGCTGTAATTTCTTGCCTGGTGGTTGATGATGTAAGCGACATCGGGTTGGGCCGCCTTCGTGATGACCGTTGTCTTGAGCTTGTCAGGTATTTTGTCCATCTGCATGACCATATCCATCCGTTGCGTGTTCTGTCCAAAGAGATAGGTGACCGTGGCTGTACCATTTGGCATGGTAAGAGCCATATCCATGGTGCCGATAAATTTTGAGGCGCCTGAAGCACTGTTACTATTGATGAAAGCAAGAAGAAGAAAAAGAAATGTGTGCAGAACTTTTTTCATGGTAAAGTTGTAACGGTTAAATTGGCCACTTTTTTTGCGCGATAAAGAATAGTGCCTACAGTTGCAATGTACTATTTGCAAAGTTACTCAACCATCATCTTTTTAAAACGATTCATCGGGTGTATATTCGTGCTTCTTGTTTGCTCAATCGGAGCTTCAAAAAGTGCCTGGATTAATGTTTGGTTTAACAGAGAGGAATGGACGAGCTGAAAGAGTGGCATGTTGTTGAGCTGCTCAAGACTACTACCGATTTTTTTACGACAAAAAATGTTGATGAGCCTCGAATAAGTTCGGAACTTCTTCTGGGACATGTTCTCTCCCTGAGTCGGCTTCAGCTCTATCTGCATCATGACAGACCGGTTTATCAGGAAGAACTTGACCGTTTCAGGACACTTTGCCGCCAGCGACTTGACGGCCGCCCAGTGCAGTATATCATTGGAGAGCAGTACTTTTACGGGTTGCGGTTTACGGTTGATGAACGGGTTCTTATCCCCCGTCCGGAAACTGAACTGCTTGTTGAATATGCTTTTGCATCTCTTGGTATCCCGGATCGAGGTGGCCCTGCAGAGGCCAGGGTGCTTGATATTGGTACAGGAAGCGGCTGTATTGCCGTAACCATGGCAAAGCTTTGTCCTGCTTTCAAGGTTACCGCTGTTGATTGCTCTCCCGATGCCCTTTCTGTTGCTCGCGAGAATGCTGCAAGGCATGGTGTGGAATCGCAGGTAACCTTCGTTCTCGCTGATATGTTTGATGAACTCTTTGCTGCCAGGCTGCCAGAGAGCCGTTATGACTTGATTGTCTCCAATCCGCCCTATATTCCCCGTACAGAATGGGAAGAGCTTCAGCGAGAGGTACGGCAATATGAACCGGAAACCGCATTGACCACCTCAGAGGGGATCGAGTGTTACGTGGCGATTGCTGCACTGGCGCCATCACTTCTCGTTCCAGGGGGAACGCTCTGCCTGGAACTGCATGCTGATGGAGCGGCTACGGTCTCAGAACTTATTGCTCTTCATGGGCTTACCGGGATAACAGTCTCGAAGGATTATTCCGGCTTTGACAGGATTATTTCAGGAAGTCCTGGCTGAAAAGTGCTCGCTGTTTTTTTTGTGAAATCACCGTTGCTGCGCTATTATAATAATGTTTTTTATTTAGCATTCGCCAAGGTGCAGAAACGATTAGATTTTTTAAATTCACCTGTTTATTGACCACTTTTCATTGCAATTACTATGATGGACGTTGATGGATTCTCGTGAACTCAATGTAAGGGAACGGCAAGTACTGGGTATTATTATCCAGGCTTATGTGGTTACCGCAGCTCCGGTGGGTTCGAGATATATCGCCAGAAATTACAAGCTTGGTTTTTCGGATGCCACGATACGCAATGTCATGGCCGAGCTTGAAGATGAAGGGTATATCAGTCAGCCGCATACCTCGGCGGGAAGAATCCCGACCGACAAGGGATATCGCTACTACGTTGATCTCATTATGACCTTTCAGTGTCTTGATGAAAGGGAAAAAAAGAGGATGGAGGCGAATATCGGCCAAATCAGCATTGATCGCAAAGGAACCTCTTCCGATGTTCTCCTGTCGGCGGTCAAAGTGCTCGGAACGATTTCACGGCAACTGAGTGTTGTTTTGTCGCCGACGCTCTCAAACGCGATTTTTGAAAAACTTGATCTGGTGTTGCTGAGTTCAACACGAATGATGGTTATCCTCTCCATTCAGTCTCTGTTTGTCAAGACCATTGTCATGGAACTCGATTTTGAGCTCTCACGGCAAACCGTCAATGAGGTTGTCGAGGTACTCAACCAGCGTCTTTCGGGGCTGACACTCGCCGAAATTCGCCGATCTATTACCAGACGTCTGTCAGACTGCAATTGTGACAGTGCACTGAAAAATCTTATTGTACGCTCTGCGGGAACTCTTTTTGATGAATCACCTGTTTTTGAAAGACTTTACATATCCGGCACTGAATACATTGTGGATCAGCCTGAATTCAAGGAGCCTGAAAAGGTTCGGGAGCTGATCACCATGATTGAGGACAAGTTCAGTATGGCAAAGCTTGTTGAAAATAACGGGCCATCACGGATGGATATTACTATCACTATTGGAAAGGAAAACTGTGAGCGACAGGCTGAAGATCTGACCATTGTTTCAGCTCCCTATTATGTTGGAAATATGGTTGGTAAACTTGGAATTCTTGGCCCGAAAAGAATGGATTATGAGCACGCCGTGCGCGTTCTCAATTATATGGCTGACAGCCTTTCTACAACGCTGTCCAGCGTTAACTAAAAAAGTAATGTATCTATGACAACAAACGTAGCTGAAGAATCTGAAAACAATAAAGAGTATTCGGAAGACAATCTGAATATGGCGATTGAAGGTGATGGCTCCCAGGAACAGCCTTCTCATGAAATTGATCCCGCTCTGGCAAGAATTGCTGAACTTGAAAGTGAGCTGAACAAGCAGATAGAGCAGGCAAACAAGTATCGTGACGAACTGTTGCGCAAAGCCGCAGATTTTGAAAATTTCCGAAAACAGAAAGAACGCGAGACCATGATGGCATCAGCAAGGGCTCTTGAGAATATCATCAGGGAACTGCTTCCGATTGTTGATGATGTTAAACGGCTTCTTCAGTATGCTCCTGTGAGCTCTGAAATATCAAACGAATCAAGACCATTTATTGAGGGTGTGGATCTGGTGAAAAAAAATCTTGAGAAGTGGCTCGCTGAAAAGGGAGTTAACCCTATTGAGTCAAAAGGAATGAAGCTTGATGTGAACTTCCATGAAGCCATTTCACAGGTTGATCATCCCGAAATAGAACCAGACATCATCATTGATGAGTACCAGACCGGCTATCTGCTTGGTGAGAAGGTCATCAGACATGCCAAGGTTATCGTAGCCAGGTAGCAGGGAGTTTTTTTACACTGAATCGAAATGCAATTATGAAGAGAGAGTATTATGAAGTTCTTGGTGTCAGCAAAGCGGCAACCAAGGACGAGATAAAAAAAGCATACAGGAAGCTGGCCTTGCAGTTTCATCCCGATAAAAATCCAGATAACAAGGAGGCGGAGGAGCACTTCAAGGAGGTGAATGAAGCTTATGAAGTGCTGAGCAATGATGACAAGCGACGTCGTTACGATCAGTTTGGTCATGCGGGTGTCGGCTCTTCGGCTGCATCGGGTGGCGGCGGACAGTACACCGGTGGCGCGGATATCAATGATATTTTCAGCGCCTTCAACGATATGTTCACTGGCGGAAGGGGCAGAGGTGGTGCTTCTCCTTTTGGCTTTGAAGAGGCTTTCGGTGGAGGTAATGCAAGAAAAGGACGCTCGCAAGGCGGCATTCCCGGAACTGACCTGAAAATCCGTCTTAAACTGACGCTTGAAGAGATTGCCAAAGGCGTTGAAAAGACACTGAAAATCAAAAAGCAGGTTACCTGCAAAGAGTGTAACGGCAGTGGCTCAAAATCTGGAGCCACCGAGGTTTGTCAGACCTGCCAAGGCAGCGGCGAGGTACGGCAGGTTTCCAAAACCATGTTCGGCCAGTTTGTCAACATTGCTGCATGTCCGACATGCGGAGGTGAAGGCCGGATTATCAAGGAGCGCTGTCCATCCTGTTACGGTGAAGGGATCAAGCTCGGAGAGGTGACCGTCAAGGTGACAGTTCCTTCAGGTGTCGAGAACGGGAACTACCTGACCATGCGCGGCCAGGGCAATGCTGGCCCGAGAGGCGGAACTGCCGGAGATCTGATTGTTGTCCTTGAAGAGATTCCGCATGAGCTTTTTTCCCGTCAGGGGAACGATGTTATCTATACCCTTGCCGTCAGTTTCCCGGATCTTGTTCTTGGTACGAAAGTCGATGTCCCGACCCTCGATGGCGCTGTAAAGCTTACAATACCTCCCTCGACACAGCCGGAAACCATGCTCCGCATTCCCGGTCATGGCATTGGCCACATGAAAGGGTCAGGTCGTGGCGACCAGTATGTCAAAGTCAATGTCTTTGTCCCGAAAGATCTTTCGCACCAGGACAAGGAGCTTTTGAAGGAGATGAAGAAATCTTCAGGTATTTCACCATCCGCCCATAATGACAAGGATGCCAAAAGTTTTTTTGAAAAAGCCCGCGATATCTTCAGTTAACGCGCGCTGATAAAAGTGAATGCACAAGAAAAGGCCTGTTTATAGCAGGCCTTTTTTATAAGCCTCGTTCAGCTCATCAACATATTTTGCTATGACGGCAGGATCTGAAATTTGATCTGGAGCAAAAATTTTTTCAGCAAGAATGGTGCTGCCGATCAGGTTAAGTTTCAACTGTGGAAGATAGAGAAGGTTAGCCATCAGCTCTGGACTTCCGCAGGTAAGAAAAAGCGCAATTTTTTTACCTTGAAGGCAGCTTTTCAGGTTGCTTTGCATGAGAGCGCCAAGAAGCTCAGACGATACGACAAGATAGTAAATCGGGGCACCCATGATAACGACGTCAAAATCCTTGACAAAACTGTAATCGCCGGTACTCTTGCATTTTGCTTTTTCGACGTAGGCTCCTGTTTCTGCAAGTTTCTGACCGATTGAATCAATGAGTCTGTCAGTTGAGCCTCCTGAAGTCTTGCTATCGAAGAGAATTATGGCTTTCATGGGTGTAGCAGCAGTGTGTGTCATAGGGAAAAAGTATAGTTGCGTTGAAACACTGAACTGGAATGGTAGAAAAGTAAAGTATAAAAAAAAGGCGCCCTGTCAGAGTGCCTTTTTTAAAATTACCTCTCTGAAGAGTGGTTTTTATACAAACTTCGAGTAGATGTCAAGAAGATCGGTTACTCTTGTTGAGTAGCCAAGCTCGTTGTCATACCAGCCGACAACCTTTACCATATTGCCTGAGCTCATGGTCAGGAGTGAATCAAAAATACAGGAGTGCGGGTTACCGACGATATCCTGTGAAACGATAGGATCTTCACAGTATTCGAGGAATCCCTTCATAGCGCCTTCTGATGCTGCTTTCATTGCAGCATTGATCTCTGCCTTGGTTGCAGGTTTGGTAAGAATAGCGGTAACGTCAGTGACTGAGCCGTCTGATACAGGAACTCTCATGGCAAAACCGTCAAGCTTGCCGACAAGTTCAGGAATGACTTCGCCGATAGCTTTTGCCGCGCCGGTGCTGGTCGGAATAATTGACATTGCTGCTGAACGGGCACGGCGAAGATCAGAGTGCGGAAGGTCGAGGATGTTCTGGTCGTTGGTGTAGGCATGAACGGTGGTCATGAACCCTTTTTCTATACCAAAATTATCCTGCAGCACCTTCATCATTGGAGCAAGACAGTTGGTGGTGCAGCTTGCGTTTGAGACGATCTCCTCTTTGCCGGTAATGCTGTCGCCATTGACGCCGAGAACGATGGTTGCATCAATTTTATCTTTTGCCGGAGCAGAGATGATTACTTTTTTTGCACCTGCAGCAAGATGCTTCGATGCGCCTTCACGTGAGGTAAAAATACCGGTTGACTCAACAACCAGATCACATCCGAGTTCTTTCCAAGGCAGAGCTGCCGGGTCACGCTGTGCTGTAATGGTGATAACTTTGCCGTTAACGACAAGATTGCTGCCATCAACACTGACATCACCTTTGAATTTTTTGTGGGTAGAATCGTACTTGAGAAGGTGAGCGAGGGTTTTTGTGTCACATAAATCGTTGATTGCAACAATTTCGTAGTTCGGGTTGTTCAGTGCCTGGCGAAAAACCAGACGCCCGATGCGGCCAAATCCGTTAATGCCGACTTTCACTTTTGCCATAATGTCGTTCCGGTGTTGTAATGAGTTAGTGTTGATGTCATGAAAAACTTTTGCGAAGTGCTTGGTTTCGACTCTAAAAATACTACATAAAAAGTTAATATAAAACTCCAATTCTTCAGAGCTGGAATAATAATCTGTTCAGTGATGTGATCCTCTTTTTACTTGCGTAATAACCTTGTTCAATCAGGTGCACTGTGTGTATAGAACAATGTGAAGAGTGGGTCATTCGCTTCAGGTCAAACTCTCCATCAACAAATTTTTCAATCCTCCGAAGCTTCCGTTACTGAGCAGAACAACCACATCTCCTTCTCTCAGTTGCTGTTTCAGAAATTCCACAATATCTTCTGGATAACCTGCTGAATCCTGACCGGCAAGAAAGACGGTTTTACCCTGCTCTTCAAGCTCCTCTTTCAGTTGACTGGTATTGAGCGATTTTTCGGGAGCATATCGCTCCGGGCGGTGGACCTTTCCCATAACCACAACAGAGGCCGGTCCGAAGCATTCTGAAAGCTCCTGCTGAAAAATGTTCCTTGTCGTTGTATTTGAGCGGGGCTCAAAACAGGTGATAATGCGCCTTCCGACATAAAGCTGCCCGAGAGCTTCAAGCGTTACCCTGATTGCCGTCGGATGATGGGCAAAATCTTCGATAAGGGTGATGTTCCGGGAATAGGTTCCGACAATTTCCATACGTCTTTTGGGGCGCTTGAAACGAGGCATGGCTCGTGTTATGGCATCAAGGGGAAGACCCGTTCGAGTTGCTGCCGCAATAGCCGCAAGGGTATTCAAGATATTGTAATTGCCGAAAAGCGGGACTCTGATGGAGCTAAGGAAGGTACCTAGATAAACGAGGTCGAAGGTTGAAGCTTCGCTGTCGGCAACTATATCGCAGGCACTCCACTCCGATTCGGTACTCAGTCCGAACCGTTCAACCTTGCAGAATGCTTTGGATGCAATATCAACAGCAACCGGATCATCACCGTTCACGAAAAGCGTGCCACTTCGGGGAATCAGGTTGACAAAAAGCCTGAAACTGCGCTTGATATCCTCAAGAGAATCAAAAATATCGGCATGGTCAAATTCGATATTATTAATAATGGCAATGTCAGGGCGATAGAGCAGAAACTTGCTTCGTTTGTCAAAAAAGGCGGTATCGTACTCATCACCTTCCGTCACAAAAAAACCCTCTCCGCTGCGTCCCGAAGCCCGGCAGCCGATGGAAAAATTTTCAGGGATGCCGCCAACCAGAAATCCAGGTTTAAGACCACCATCTTCAAGCAGCCAGGCAAGCAGAGATGTAGTTGTTGTTTTGCCATGCGTGCCAGCAACCACAATTGAGGTATTCTGCCCGATCAGTTGATGCCTTACCAGATCAGGCATGGAGAGAAGTTCAATATGGTGGTCAAGGGCATATTCGAGTTCTGGATTTCCCCGGCTTATCGCATTGCCGACAATGACCGCGTCAGGTGAGGTTTTCTGGAGGTTCTTCACGGAAAAACCGGTGAAGTACCGGATATTGTGATCGTCAAGATAGCTGCTCATGGGATGATAGAGCTGTGTATCAGAACCAGTAACGGCATGACCTGCATGGGAGAGCGCTACGGCAACTGAAGCCATGGCCGTTCCGCCGATACCGAGAAAGTAGAAAGAGCTCATTGTTGATCAAATTATCTTGAGATTACTCTGGCTGTTTTTGCCTATAGTTACATAAAAATGAGGAAGAGAGCAAAATGTCAAACTCGCAGAATAACCGAATGGCACCATAGAACTATCTCAAAAGAATCTGTATTTTACAAAACATCTTTAATAGATTTCAATGAAGACACCTTATGCAATTTATTGACCTGCTTTCTCAAAAAGAGCGTATACGCACTGCACTTCTTCTACGCATAGAAGGCATTCTCGACAGTGGCCAGTTCATCATGGGACCGGAAGTTACTGAGCTTGAATCACGCCTTGCCTCTTATGTCGGCTCACGGCACTGTGTCTCCTGCTCATCCGGAACTGATGCACTGCTCATGCCTCTGCTTGCCAAAGGTATAGGCCCTGGAGACGCTGTGATGACCACTCCGTTTACCTTTGTTGCAACGGCTGAAGTGATCAGCCTCACAGGAGCCACCCCTGTGTTTGTTGATGTTTGCCCCGATACTTTTAACATCGATCCGGAGCTTGTCGGCCATGCTGTCGATGACGCCGTGCAGCGCGGATTAAAACCAAAAGCAATCATTCCTGTCGATCTGTTCGGTCTGCCTGCTGATTATGAACGACTTTCGACTGTCGCTGACGATTACAGACTATGGATTCTTGAGGATGCCGCCCAGAGTTTCGGTGGGAGTTTTCGTGGTCGCAAAGCGGGAAGTTTCGGGCTTGTCGGCGCCACCTCATTTTTTCCAGCAAAACCACTTGGCTGCTATGGTGATGGCGGAGCAATTTTCACTGATGATGATGAGCTGGATACCCTGCTGAGGTCGATACGGGTACATGGCAGCGGTGCTGACAAATACAGCAATGTCCGTATCGGCATCAACGGACGGCTTGATTCCATACAGGCGGCGGTTCTTCTTGAAAAGCTCACCATTTTTGATGATGAACTTGACGCGCGCCAACGCATTGCTGACTCTTACAGCATACGATTGCAGGAGAAGTTTGTAGTACCCCGGATTGCGAAACACTACCGCTCGGCCTGGGCACAATACTCACTCCTTGCAGACTCAACATCGGAGCGTGAACAGCTTATACAGGCCCTGCAGCAAGCAGGCATTCCATCGATGATCTACTATAAAATTCCCCTCCATCTTCAGAAAGCCTATACGTTCCTTGGTTACAGCGCTGGCGATTTCCCCGTCTCTGAAGATCTGAGCAGCCGAATTTTTTCACTCCCGATACACCCTTACCTGAGCAATGAGGAGATCGAGCAGATATGCTCCGTGCTGCTCACGTAAATCTCCCCGCAGAGCGGAAAGTCACGAGCAATGAAAAAGCGGTCACTGATTATCGCTATCAATGACCGCCTCTCACGAATACAATCTTCGTAAATCTTCGTAAAGGAGATGTCAGGCAAAAAGAAGCCTAAGCATAGACCTTTTTGTAGTTATCAATAGCATGCCCAATGCTCTGTCGGGCAATTTCAGCGCTCTGGAACTCCTCGACAAGAACAGTTTTCTCTTCAAGGGCCTTGTACTCTTCAAAGAAGTGCTTCAACTCTGACGCAAAGTACGGAGGCAACTGGTCAATATTTTGAATATTATTCATACTGACATCATCTTCAGCGACTGCAATAATCTTGTCATCACCCTCTCCATGGTCAATCATGCGCATTACACCGATTACCCTTGCCCTCACCATGCACATTGGCACAATATCACACTGGGAAATCACAAGAATATCAAGCGGATCGTGGTCATCGCCGAGAGTCTTTGGGATAAAGCCGTAATTTGCCGGGTAAAAAACTGCCGAAAAAAGCACCCGGTCAAGCTTGAGCATGCCGGTTTTTTTGTCAAGCTCGTATTTCGTTCTGCTGCCCTTCGAAATCTCGATAATGGCAGTAACGATATTCGGCTGACCTTCTCCTATCTCAACGTCATGCCAGGGATTAAAATTCATAGTGTAACCGGGCTTATAGTTATTAAAAAAATCAGTGCTATTATAGCGATTTTTTTAACATCAGACAATCATAATAAAAGCTCGCCAAACAGAGTTGAAGACTGTAATATCTGAAAATATTGTTGTAGAGTTCAAACTTTATTGATTTCTTGTCATCAAGGTTTTTTACAATGAATTTCAGTCGTGTAAGTCATGTTAGCCAAGCGGATCATACCCTGTCTCGATGTACGTGACGGCAGGGTGGTAAAAGGAATAAACTTTGAAGGATTGAGAGATGCGGGCTCCATCCTTGAACAGGCACGCTTCTACAATAACGAGCTGGCTGACGAGCTTGTTTTTCTTGATATTTCAGCATCGCTTGAATCCCGCAAAACGACACTTGAAGAGGTCTTGAAAGTTTCCGGTGAGATCTTTATTCCTCTTACTGTCGGAGGCGGAATCAGTTCCGTTGAACGCGCCAAAGAGGTTTTTCTCCACGGTGCCGATAAAGTGTCAGTCAATACTGCAGCCGTCAACGACCCGTACCTGATCACCCGCATTGCGGAAAAATATGGATCGCAGGCTGTTGTCGTCGCCATTGACATCAAGAAAATCGGAAACGACTACATTGTCCATACCCACTCAGGGAAAAACCCAACCTGCTTTGAAGCAATTGAATGGGCACAGAAGGTTCAGGAACTTGGCGCCGGGGAACTTCTTTTGACCAGCATGGATCGGGACGGCACCAAAGAAGGCTACGACAACGAAATTCTCTGCAAGGTCTCAACATCAGTGCATATTCCCGTCATCGCATCTGGAGGCGCTGGAAACCTTGAGCACCTTTATGAGGGATTTACCAAAGGCCATGCCGATGCCGCGCTTGCAGCTTCTATTTTTCATTTCAGGCAACACTCAATCCTTGAGGCAAAGGAGTTCCTGCGGGAAAGAGGTATCCCCGTCCGGATTTGAAAAGAGAGTCCCGAACAACGAAATTTTCAACAGCCCTCTTCCATCAAATGCTTGCGGATATCAGACAACTCTTTCAGGCGTTGTGAGCTTGCTTCAGGATATGACAAGCCGAGACCTTCCAGGGTATGCACAATAATTTGTGAAACCAGCAGCCGCGCATTTTGTTTGTCATCAGCCGGAACAACATACCAGGGCGCATGTTTGCTGCTGGTCGCGCTTAAACAGGCCTCATAAGCCAGCATATACTCTTTCCAGTATTTTCTCTCCTCAAAATCGGCCACACTGAATTTCCAGTTTTTTGCCGGAGCGTCGATTCGATCAAGAAATCGTTTCCGCTGCTCCTCGTTTGAGAGGTGAAGAAAAAATTTGACAATCCTTGTGCCGTTCCGATAGAGATGGTTTTCCATATCGACAATCGATTGATAACGGTATTCCCAAACTTTCCCCTCATTGATCAGCTCATCCGGAATGCCCTGCACTTCCAGTATCTCAGGATGCACACGAACAATAAGCACCTCCTCATAATAGGAACGGTTGAAAATACCTATACGACCACGCTCCGGCAGGCAACGGTTGCTTTTCCAGAGAAAATCGTGGTCAAGCTCTTCGGCGGAAGGGTGCTTGAAACTGTAAACCTGGCAACCCTGGGGATTCACTCCGGACATCACATGCCTTATGACACTGTCCTTGCCAGCAGCATCCATTGCCTGAAAAATCAGCATCACCGCATAGCGGTTATCGGCATAATGTACCTGTTGCCGCTTGCTCAACTGCTCAACTTGTTCAGCAAGCATCTCTTTGTACTCTTCTTTGGAACTGTAAACCGGATCAACAAGCGTTGGGCGTTTTTTGAGATTTACCCGTTCGCCCTCTCGAATTCGCAGAGCATCATAATCAAAACGCATCGGTCACTGTGGTTAAATGATTGATGTTGAACACCCATAATTTTAAGCATAATTTAACCTTTCTCTTGGACTCCTTTAAGAATCCCTGTAATACATTAGAGACAGTAAAAACATATACAACTTTGAAAATACTAAATTCAAGGACATCAATTACTGCCGATATTCGGTGGACGTGAAGAAAATCCTGGAAAATTAGCAGCTTATACTCTTGCATCATTTTCGCTTGAGATTGTTGCTCAAGTTGTAAAAACAACACCGGCGGTTTGAAAAAGGAACAAAAGATGGCGATAAAAATTAACCTTTAACACAAAATTTCATGAGGCTTCTCATTATTGAAGATGAGCCAGGCATAGCCGGGTTCCTCAAGGATGGCCTTGAAGAAGAGTATTTTGCTGTCGATATCGCTTACGACGGCAAAAGCGGGCTTGATCTGGCCTTGATCAACGAGTATGACCTGCTCATCATTGACTGGATGATTCCCGCCCTGAGCGGCATAGAGGTCTGTCGGCAAGTGCGCAAAGCTGGCAACCCTGTGCCGATACTCTTTCTGACTGCCAAAGATACCCTGGAAGATGTAGTCTTCGGCCTGGATGCCGGGGCAAATGACTACATAAAAAAACCTTTTGAATTTGAAGAGCTGCTGGCGCGGATAAGGGTGCAGCTCAGAAATACAAACCAGAATGACGATTCGCTCAGCGCAGGAATCCTTAACATCAACCCAGTAACCCATCAGGTATTCTGTGGTTCAAAACAACTTATCCTCACCCCGAAAGAGTTTGCCCTGCTTGAATACCTGATCCGCAATAAAGACCGGGTATGTACCAGAAGCCGCATCATCGAGCATGTATGGGATATCCATTTTGACTCCGATACTTCCGTGATTGATGTCTATATCACATTTTTGCGAAGAAAACTCGAAGCCGCAGGAGCTGGAAACATCATTCAAACGATCCGCGGAGTAGGCTATATCGTTCGTGAACCCGGCATGTCATGAAAATAAAAGCACAAAACACTCTTCTGAAAGGCCAGCCACTTTCGAAAGGATGGTCGGTCATGAGTTTGCGCAACAGGATTGCATTCTACTATACCATAGCAACAGCATTTTTAATAGCCATAGTCTTTACGAGCATCTACTTTATGGTTGAAAATGCCGTTTACAAGCAATTCGATGATGAAATAAAAAGTGAGATTACAGAAGTCCTTTCAGACTCAAATATATCAACTCATAATTTTCAGGGATTTGCAAATATTAAAGACATTAATGACGGCGACAATGACAATGACAATGACAATGACAATGAGTCCAAGAAGAAAAAAAAGTTTCCTATTGATACTGACTTTATTCAACTGGTGAACAGTACAGGAGAGGTCATGAATAAATCCGCTAGTCTCTCCTGGTGCGTCCTTGCATTTAATCCTCATCATTCTGCAACCGACTATTTCAACAGCAATTTCGGCGGCACAATGGTTCGCCAGGTTCAGGTGCCGCTCACCAATAATAAAGGGATAATCGAAGGGTACCTTATTGTTGCCATGCCTCTGAAAAATGCACTGATCGTTTTGCAAGACCTGCAAAAAATTTTTTTCTTTTCATTTCCCGTTATCATTCTCACTCTTTTTATCCTCACTCGCTCAATTGCCAGGAAAAGCATACGGCCGATTGAAAAGGTTATTGCGACTGCAGAAAAAATGTCACAGGAAAATCTCGATCAGCGCATTCCTCTGCCCTATCATCATGACGAATTATATCGTTTATCGGCAACAATGAATGCTCTCCTCGACAGGCTGGAGGATGCATTCCAGCGTGAAAAAAACTTTACCGCCGACGCTTCTCACGAGCTTAAAACGCCAATTGCCGTGCTCAAAGGAACCCTTGAAGTACTGATTCGCAAACCGAGAGAGAGAGAACACTATGAAACAAGGATTCAGTTCTGCCTGACAGAGTTAAACCGTATGGGACGAATGATCGACCAGTTACTCCTGCTTGCGCGTTATGAGAGCAGCAAAATGAATCCTCATATCGAATCCATAACGATGTCTCGACACATTGATAACGTCATTGAAAGAGTTCTTCCATCGGCACTCATTAAAGACATTTCGATGACGGTTGATCATGCAGAAAATGCAGTGGTTGCTGCCGATCCGGGAATGTTTGACATGATTTTAGAGAATATTCTCTCGAATGCCATCAAGTACTCTCCATCCGGTTCGTTAATAGCAATAGTCACCGAACGCAGCACCAACGGGATTGTTTGCCGCATCAGCGATCAGGGGATCGGAATTCCTGAAGAAAAACTGCACGCTATTTTTGACCGGTTTTATCGGGTCGATGAATCGAGAAATTCAGGTACAGGAGGGTTGGGGCTCGGGCTCTCAATTGTCAAAAAACTTGCCGACCTGCAAAAAATCAAGGTATCAGTTGAAAGCAAAGAAAAGAGCGGAACAAGCTTTTCCCTGACTTTTCCCCTACGTGATATCAACAGTTGAAACCGCTGTTCTCTCCTTTCTGGAGCACCCAGTAGGCCTCACCATTATGTTCCACAAGCTTGAATCTGCCGGTTGCGAAGAGGTCGGAGAGAACATCATCAGCCTTTTGAGCTTCTCCGGGATAACAGTCTGCAACGGCTTTCTGCAGTTCGCGCTGCTGCACCGGATGGCGGGAGACAATTGAAGTGATCGCCTCAAGCATATCGGGAGAATTACGAAGATCCATATTTCCCTTGAAAGGATTGATAACGACCGCAACCTTTGAGAGAATGGCTATGGCTTGTTCAAGGCGCTCATCGGAGGGAAGTCGAATCTCCTGCTCGGAAGCTGGGCGGGTGGGAAGCACAAGATGCACCATGTCAGGAAGGATCTCCTCAAGAACATTGGCAAGATCATTGAGAGCGGCATCGGTATCGTTTATTCCGCCAAGCAGCATAACCTCAATCCAGAGATGCCCTTTGTACTCGCGACGAAACGCAACAAGCCCATCAACATGCTGCTGAAAGGTCAGCCCCGAAGCTGGTCGGCAAATCTGCTCATGGAGAGCTTCCGAACCGGCATTAAGCGATGGAAGTACTGCGTCAGCCTGAAGAAGCTCTTGACGGACTTCCGGTAAATAAAGAAGAGAACCGTTGGTGATAACGGCAACAGGAGTGGTTGTAAGCTTTTTCACCTCTGCGACAAGCCATCCCAGCCCTTTATAAAGCATGGTTTCTCCGGAACCGACAAAGGTAATCCAGTCGAGACTTTTGTTGAGGGCAAGCGTCTGACGAATCTCATCAAGAATCTCCGCACGGGGAAAAAACTCCTGTCGCTCGGAGACGAATTTTTTCGTTTTGCCCAACTGGCAATAGGTGCAGTTCCAAGTACAGCTTTTAGGCGGAAGCAGGTCAACCCCAAGTGACTGTCCCAGCCGTTTTGAGGAGACCGGGCCAAAGACATATTTCATAACATCATCCTTTTGAGGCAAGGGCAAGTTCAGCCATTTTTGCCTTGCTTTCAGCCTCGAAGGCCTCTTTTGAAATGTGCGGCAGCACCAGGCTTGCAATGGTAAAGGCGACAATTTCGATGAAAAAAATAGCCGCATAAGCCCAGACATACTGGCCGGAAAAATGATAAACCAGATCAATGATAACACCTGCCCCCAGATGGCCGATAAAGATGGCAAGGCTCTGCGCCGTACCCCAAAGACCGATGTAAACTCCACTGCGGCCAGCCGTCATAGACATCATCATAGAGATATTGGCAACACTTGAGGCGCCAAGGCCGATGCCGGTCACGACAAGAGCAATGCGCAGAAACTGCACATCAAGCAGAAAGCCTGCAACAATCAACATGCCGAAACCAACGATACAGAACATGTTGCCAATTAAGGCACCCCGTTTCTGGCCGATCCGGCCAAGCAAAAAGCCGGTGATGAGCATAAAAATAAGCTGGGTGCCGCCCATGGTGGGACGGAAAAGCTTGGTGGTAGTACCGACCGGCATACCAAAAACATGAGCACCAAAAGGATCCATCACAATCTCATTGGCAAAAAGGGCAAAAATCGAGATGAAAATGTAAGAGGCAAAAAGCAGGGTTTTGGGCGATGAGGAGAGGAGCTGGATCGACTGGGAAAAAGAGAGTGAGTGCTTGCTCTCGCCCGCTTTCGTTTCAGCATGACGCCTCTCAACACCAAGTACGGCAACAAGCCCGATACCAAGCGCAATCAAACCTCCCACCTCGGCAACCTTCATAAGACGCTCAGGGGTAAAAACATCAAGAAAGGAGCCGACAATCCGGGTCGAGATAATAGTGGTCAGCACCATCAACGTCCAGCTTGCACCGGTAACCTTGCCGATATTGTCCTCCCCTACCGTATCGGCAAGCAGGGCGTAGTAGGCCGTCGTGGCTACCTGCAGGCCAAAGCCGAAAACAAGAAAGATGAGTGATAGCTTCAAAAGGCCTATGTCGCGCATCATGGCCGGGAGCAGTTCAGCAAAGGAGATCCCGCCAACCCGTACTTCATAGGCCGCGCCTGGAGCAAGCATGAAGGAGAAAACGCAGCAGAGCAGGCCAAGCAGAATATAGGGAGTACGCTTGAGTCCGAAAATCTGAGAGCGGTCGGAGAGGTTGCCCGCCCAGACCTTGACGCCAAAAATCGCCAGCAGCTCCTTGAGGCTTATCAGACCAAAAACAATGGTGGCAGAGATACGAAGCTCAGTAGTCATGACCCGGTTAAGAGTATCGAGCAGAAAGCCGAGCATGATGCCGAAGCCCATCTGGAACAGGGAGAGGCGGATCAGATTGATTCTCTTCATAAAGCAGGGAATATATGGTAAGGTTATCCTCAGCTTACATTTTCTGACGCTGAGCATGAAGAGCGGGAATATAACAAATCCTCCCTTCCACCCGAAATCATTGCGGCAAGACCCGTCATCCTCTGCGAAGAGCGTTTATTGCCGACGGCCGTAGAAAGTGCCTTTGGATCACCGATAATCATCACCAGTTTTTTTGCCCTTGTCACCGCAGTGTAGATGAGGTTCCGTTCAAGCATCGTAAAGTGCTGCATGGAAAGCGGTATGACCACCGCCGGGTACTCGGAACCCTGGCTTTTATGGATCGTGATAGCATAGGCAAGTGCAATCTCCTCCAGCTCCCCAAACTCATAGAGTATTTCCCTGCCGTCATAGAGCACACTGAGCGTACTCTCCTCTTCGTCCACAACTGCAATCTGCCCGATATCGCCGTTGAAGACCTCTTTGTCGTAATTGTTGACCATTTGGATCACCTTATCGCCTTCAGCAAAAGTGACTTCAAACCGCACAATTTTCCGGGCCGGGTTTGGGTTCAGTCGCTCCTGCAAAAGAGCATTCAGCGCCCTGGTGCCAAGCGGCCCCTTGTTCATGGGAGTCAGTACCTGAATATCGTTCAGCCGATCCATCCCGAAACGCTCAGGGATACGGTCGGCCACCACAAGCAGAAGCCTGCGCTGAATATCCGCCGAGTTCTCTGATGGAACCACATAAAAATCGGAGAGCTCGGCACCTGAGTGATGAATGGGAATCGTGAACTCTCCCCGGTTGATACGGTGAGCATTGACGATAATCATTGAGCTTTCTGCCTGACGGAAAATCTCGGTCAGACGCACCACAGGAACTGCGCCGGAGTTGATCATGTCGGCCAGCACAAATCCCGGCCCGACAGGAGGAAGCTGGTCAACGTCACCGGCAAACATCAGGGCTGAACGGCTCGAGATGGCCGCCAGCAGGCGATTCATCAGCACCACATCAATCATGGAGGCCTCATCCACAATAACCAGATCAGCTTCGAGCGGATTCGATTGGCCACGCCTGAAGTCGTGGAGAAAGGGATCAAACTCAAGCAGCCGGTGGATTGTTTTCGCCTCCATGCCGGTCGCCTCCGACAGCCGTTTGGCCGCCCTTCCCGTTGGAGCACAAAGGAGAACATTGAGCTTTTCCGTACCAAGAATCTTGAGAATCGTGTTGATGATGGTGGTCTTGCCCACACCAGGCCCACCGGTAATGACGATAAACTTGCTCGACAGCGCAAGCGCGACGGCACTGCGCTGCGACTCCGACAACTCAATGGCTGACTGCTTTTCCGCTTTCGGAATCGCCTTTGCCGGATCAAGGTTCTTCCATGGAAGCACACCCTGCATGATACGACGGATACTCTTGGCCACGCCTGTCTCGGCACGAAAAAGTGAGACCATGTAGTAACTTTTTTTGCCCTCCTCCTCAACCGCGACGATGGTGCCAATGGAGAGTTCCTGCCGAAGCGCCTCTTCCAGAACCGATTCAGGCATAGTCAACAGCCTCCTGAAGGCATCAAGCAGCATTGGTTCGGGCACCTTGCAGTGCCCCTCAAGTGAGAGTTCCTGAAGCGTATACCCGATGCCCGCCCGCGCACGCAACGGTGAGTCCATGGGTATTCCAATGTTCCGTGCAATCTGGTCGGCACTTTTAAAACCGATTCCGGGGATATCATGGATCAATCGATAGGGGTTGGCGCTCACAATAGCCACGGCATCATCACCGTAGACACGAAAAATCCTCGCGATTCTCGATGTGCTCACCCCGTGCGAATGAAGAAAAAGCATGATCTTTTTAATCGCTTTCTGCTCCGACCAGCCTGCAATAATCTGCAGCAACTTTTTCTTGCCAATACCGGGAAGCCCAAGCAGTTGTTCAGGATGATCTTCAATAACCGTGAAGACCTCCATCCCGTAAGCCTTCACCAGCACTTTCGCAAGATGTTGACCAATCCCCTTGACCATACCGGAGGAAAGGTATTTCGTGATTCCCTCAAGCGTATCGGGAGGAATAACCACAAGATGCGTTGCCTTAAACTGGATCCCCCACGTTTTGTCATTCTGCCAGCAACCAACCGCCTCAATATGCTGACCTGTGGTGACAGCAGCTACGGACCCCACAATCGTTACCAGATCACGATCCTCCTTTATCTTGAGGCGGAGCACAGTGAAGCCTGACGACTCGCTGAAAAAGCTCACCTTGTCCACCACGCCTGTGATGCGCTCTTCGCCGGGGGAAAGAGTGGGGATCTCGTTCATGAGAGACGTTGAGTTACGTGACAATGTTCAAGCTCTAATACCGAGGGGATTAACGAGGTACAATATAGTGTTTCCCGCTGGCATAAGGAATTTCGAGTGACTCAAACAGTATGCGCATCGGCTGTCACGAATTCATAGGCTGGATCAAGAACTGCAATGGCTTGTTCGCGTTTAACGGAAGGAAATTGAAGGTAATTGAACAGAGACCGAACCGGAACGCGAGTACCTGTAAACACAGGAGTTCCGGTTTTAATCCACGCGCCCGCAGGAGGCGCAACCTTTGGGTGGAATGGGTTCGTTTTGTAAATTTCCTTTAATAATTGGGCAAACAGGAAACTTCAAATTGTAGGTGAGGGGCGTATGCGATACGCCCATGCGGGTGGATTTGCTGGCAGATTTTATGCAAAATATTGGGTGAGGAAAACTACTCTTTACTCACATCAACGTTGTAACCATTGGCTTTGAGGAGGGCGTGCTGTTTGGCAAGGTCAAGATCGTGGGTTACCATTTCGGCAATCATCTCGTCGAGGGTTATTTCCGGTACCCAACTGAGGTCTGCTTTAGCTTTGGAGGGATCGCCAAGCAGTGTCTCTACTTCTGCGGGACGGAAGTACCTCGGATCAATCCGAACAATACTTTGCCCTGTGCTCAGCGATGGGTAGGAAGAGGGAAAGTTGAGAGCGGCTATAATGCCAACTTCCTGAAGTGCAGCTCCTTCCCAGCGAAGGGTTATACCGAGCTGTTGTGCTGCTTTTTCAACGAACTGTCGCACCGAATATTGAACACCAGTGGCAATAACATAGTCTTTCGGCTTCTCCTGCTGGAGCATCATCCACTGCATGCGGACGTAATCTTTGGCATGACCCCAATCGCGAAGGGCATTCATGTTACCAATGTAGAGGCACTCTTCGAGCCCCTGCGATATGTTTGCAAGACTTCGTGTGATTTTACGGGTCACAAACGTCTCGCCGCGTCTTGGTGATTCGTGGTTGAAGAGGATGCCATTACAGGCGTACATGCCATAAGCTTCACGATAGTTGACCGTAATCCAGTAGGCGTAGAGCTTGGCAACAGCATAGGGGCTGCGGGGGTAGAATGGTGTTGTCTCCCGCTGAGGAATCTCCTGCACCAGACCGTAAAGTTCAGAGGTAGAAGCCTGATAAAACCTTGTTTTCTTTTCGAGTCCAAGAAAACGGATAGCTTCGAGCAGGCGCAACGTGCCCATGCCATCAACATCTGCGGTATATTCCGGCGCCTCAAAACTTACCGCAACATGGCTTTGCGCACCGAGATTATAGACTTCATCAGGCTGCACTTCGGCAATAATGCGGGTGAGGTTACTGCTGTCGGTCAGGTCGCCATAATGAAGCACAAAATGACGATGATTGATATGCGGATCCTGGTAGAGATGATCTATCCGCTGCGTATTCAGACTACTGGCCCGGCGTTTTATACCGTGCACTTCGTAGCCCTTTTCAAGCAGAAATTCGGCAAGATACGATCCATCCTGACCAGTAATTCCTGTAATAAGAGCGACTTTCATTGGAGATTGGGATTGTTTTGCAAAAAATCGATTTCATAATGACCCCACAAAGTTGACAATGGAACCGCCCATAGGTCATTACCCAGTGGCATGGTTTCTGTGCCATCATAAAGCAAGACACCCATCCTGAACTGATCGCCGGCTACGTTGGCCAGTTTTTTAAGCCCGCGCAGATCGTTGGTTTTCACGGTTGCTGCGGCTTTTACCTCAACACCAATAAGTTGGCCTGCCGTATTTTCTATCACCACATCCACTTCAAGCATGTCAACGTCACGATAATAGAGCAACCGATAGTCACCCTCAGCCGTAGTGCTATGCTTGAGCAGCTCTCCATACACAAAGGTCTCCAGAAGAGAGCCAAATCGGCTGCGATCTTGCTGCACTTCGGCTACACCAAGATCAAGCAACGTAGCCAACAATCCGGCATCGATAAACTGCAGCTTTGGGGTTTTGACAACACGCTTCAGTCGGTTTCTGGCCCAGACTTCAATACGCTTAAGCAAGTACATCTGCTCGAACACACCTGCATAGCGCGCCGCCGTCTTGCTGTCCAACCCGACTTGGCCACCCAGTTGGGTGTAATTGCACATCTGCCCTGATACCAAGGCAAGGCTACGCAAAAAGCGGGGTAACTGGTCGTGCTTGTCGATAGTTGCCACATCACGAACATCGCGTTGAATAAGTGCATCTATATACTGGCGTGCCCATACGGTACGCCGGCGTGCTCCTGTGCGGGAAATCGCTTCCGGGTAGCCTCCCTGCAAAACAGTTTCGACCAATGCCGTCCCCACCATTGGGGTAACGACCTTGAGCAGACTGCCAGCAAAAGCCGCATCAATCCAATTCGCAGTGCTCCCCTGCAACTCACTTTGCGACAGTGGCAGTAACGCGAGCGTCTCCATCCGACCGGCCAAAGAATCCGCTACAGCAGGAAGCGTCATCAAGTTAGCCGACCCGGTCAGCAAAAAACGCCCAGGGCGCCGATCTTCATCAACACTTTTCTTGATTACCAGCAGCAGTTGTGGCGCACGCTGGATTTCATCAATGACAGCACAATCAAGGCTGCGAATCATTCCGACAGGATCATCTTGGGCAGAGAGCAGCGTCAACTGGTCATCCAGCCTGAAATAGCGCATTCCATGCGTTGCCATCTGCCGAACCAAGGTTGTTTTGCCAGCTTGGCGCGGCCCTGCGACGAGCACAACGGGCGTATCAGCCAGCGCTTCCCTGATGCTTGGTTCAATAAGACGCGGGTAGAGAGAGGAGGCAATCATCAACACATTTTTACGTAAAATATGGAACCTATGTACATATATTACGGAATATAAACAAGGATTTTATGTAAAGAAAATCAGGTTTGGTAATAACGTCCACTTACTGTTGCAAAAAATCGTTGTATGCCAGCCTCAGTCCTTCTTCAAGAGAGATAGAGGTCTGCCAGCCGAGGTTGTTGAGGCGGGTGCTGTCCATGAGTTTTCTTGGAGTACCATCGGGTTTTGTGGGGTCAAATTCAATGGCACCCTCGTAGCCGATGACCTTTGCGATGGTCAGCGCCAGCTCTTGAATGGTGATATCTTCGCCTGAGCCAACGTTAATGTGGCTTTGCATAGGGGAGGTATGGGCAGAGTATGTGGCATTGTCGAGATTCATGACATGGACGCAAGCTGCTGCCATATCGTCGATAAAAAGAAATTCCCGACGCGGAGTGCCTGTCCCCCAGATGGTAACCACGGAAGCTCTCTTGATTTTTGCTTCATGAAGACGACGGATCAGCGCAGGGATGACATGGCTGTTTTGCGGATGATAGTTGTCGCCGATGCCGTAGAGGTTCGTCGGCATGACGCTGCGGTAATCGGTGCCGTATTGGCGGTTGTAGCTTCCACACAGTTTGATGCCCGCGATTTTAACCTAAGGATTGCTGATCCTGCCATGCCTCGATGACCTACTATGTATACCTTGTTCAGAACTGATAGCCCAATATTTTTAGTTCACTGGCCGCACTACAGCCTCTCCCACTCAAACCTGCTGACGTTTCTCGCTTTCGGGTCGAAGACAATGCCAATCAGATAGCGTTCACCTGTATATTTCTCGTAATATTTCATCTTCCTGATCTGCTCAAGCGGTTCCCCGTCGGTCACCTTGAATTCAAAGAGAAAGGTTCTCCCGCCGACCTTTATGGTCAGGTCAATTCTGCCCTTGTTACTCGCGTCCTCGGCGATGGTCTCCACCACGATACTGAAAAAATAAGCATAGAGTACGCTGGCGTAAAAGCCCTCGTACTTCTCAATGTCGTTGTTGGTGTAATTATTGTAGGCGATACTGGCAAAAAGGCGCTTGATAACGGGTTCAAGCGCTCCAACCTCACCAGTGTTCATGATAGTAAGCAGCTCACGACGGATCGGCTCATTTTCCGAAACGCTGGTCATCGATTGCAGAATATAATCGTTAAAACTGGTCTGCACCTCCATGTTCGGAAATCCCAACTCATAGCCAAATCCCATATCCAACGGAAGTTGGCGCTTGATGGTCAAATAGCCGGTCTGAAACAGAATGGTTTCCAAATTGAGATTTTCAATGTCAAAGCTGTTGACCAAAGACTTATTAACTTGTAATCCATTAAATTTGGGGATAAAATAGTGGTTCTTTTTGATGAGCTCAATCAGAAATTTTGGCGTTCCTGTCTCGAACCAATAGTTTTGGAACGTACGCTGGTTCTTTATAAAAAGCAGGATATCGTAAGGGTTATAGACCTTGTCACCCAAAAAATTATACCCGTTGTACCAGCGTTTGACCTGCTCCATGTCCACGCCTTCGAGATAAGGGGCAAAAGTGGTGTCAAGGTCAAGCTGGGTGTAACCACAGACGTTGCCATAATCAGGATTCAGGCTGATATCCTCAAGATTGTTCAGGCCGCTGAAGAGCGAGACTTTGGAGAATTTGCTCACACCAGTGAGAAACACAAAGCGAAGATACTCGTCGTTCTCCTTGATTTTTGTGTAAAAGTCACGCATCCCATCCCGAATGATGAGAGCCTCAGGGATATTCTCAATATTGTCCAGAATCGGCTTGTCGTACTCGTCAACCACAATAACAACCTTCTGGTGATATTTCTCATACGCCTTCTCGATTAATTCTGCGAAGAAGTGTTGTGCCCTGGCTCTGTTTTCACACTCCAAGCCAAGTCGCTTTTCATTGGATTTGAGTATGTACAACAAATCCTCCTCCAGGTCGGCTTTCGAGTGAATCCCGCCACTGAAGCTTATTTTGATGACAGGATATTTCACCTCCCAGTTCCATTGTTCCTCAATCAGCAGCCCCTGAAACAGCTCCCGCTTCCCCTCAAAAATATTTTTCAGCGTGTTGAGAAACAGGCTCTTCCCGAATCGACGTGGCCGCGAGAGAAAAACATATTTAAACCTGTCGATCAGGCTATAGGCTATCCCGGTTTTGTCGATATACAGGTAATCCTCGTTTATGATCTCACTGAAGGTCTGTATGCCTACTGGCAGCTTTTTCATCGTCAACCTCATTGTAACTTGTTAGCCTATCACAGGCATCGGTACTGTAACACCCCAACACAACTCCACACTTTTTTTACTACATCCTGAAATATAAAACTTTTTGACCTATAACCATTTTCCTCAGCAGAAGCAGCCCGGGCACTTCGATACGGGCTGCTTCTGCTGAGGTCGATGTGGTAGCCGTTGGCTTTAGAGGGATCACCAAGCAGGGTTTCTACTTCAGCGGGACGGAACCAAACACAAATGCGACGAGGTAATTGGGCATCCACCAGAAACTTCATGCTGCAAACACTTTAACACTTTTAAGATGAGCTAATCGAACGGCATAAGCCAGCGCAGCAAGAATATCATCCCGCTCAAGGTCATCATAGTCGACAAGAATATCATCGATAGTCATCCCGCCAGCAAGCAATTCAAGGACGTTTTCTACAGGATAACGCAACCCACGAATACAAGGCTTGCCATGGCAAATACCAGGATCAATGGTAATACGATCGTTAGTTTGCATCGTTTAACATTTTTTGAAAGTTATCCGTAATCTGTAGAATAAAATACAAAAAATGAACCAAGAAAAGATCAATTTCGGCACATCCAACGGCTTTCATATCAAGCCATGATCAGTCTCTATAACTTTAAATATATGGGATGGTTGTGATATCACAATACTTCAAAATCATGATTAATAATCTTGGGCCTTGATTTTTTGATGCGTGGGCACTTCGATACGGGCTTTGCCCTACTCAGTGACCGGGAAATGCGGGGGGCGCTTCGCGAAGCGCCCCCTACAGAATAAATCCTGTCAATCATGGGTTGCCTTCGACTCCGCTCAGGCACCGCTTCGACTCACTTCGGCCATTTCGACATGCTTCATGGATAACGTTCGCCTCTACCATCAATTCTGCCGGATAGTGAAACGCAGAAGGTCAGGTTTCGATCAGTCCACAGTGGCAAATGAGACTTTGGGTGAAATGGGTTCGTTTTGTAAATTTGCTTTAGAGCGAGTCAGTTTTTCAAGCCTTTGCATTGCTTGATCAGTTGGTTGGCTGCGCGTTTCAGATACCTGGCCGCATGACCGGGCTTGTGTTGCGCATGACTCTGCAAACCAAGGTAACGTTCGCGCTGGTAGTGGAGGTTGCGCTCATAGTTGAGGATGCATAAGGCAAGGTTTCGGGCCTGAAACGTTTCCATGCCCTCGGACTCAAGCAGTGTTTCGAGCGACTGCAGGAG
>Ga0118677_10000465_pt1 | contig 88892 bp, 79 predicted proteins | sample AliMusrvi5mmetaG_FD_86154 | JGI IMG/M metagenome (GOLD analysis project Ga0118677, IMG submission 86154)
TATGAGTTCTTCAGAAACCACAGGGACTTCGTTACTGTTACATTGAGCCTCGACGGAGACGTTGCGACACATGTGGCTAATAGAGGGCAGTTCCCAGACATCAACATGCTTAAGAAGATGTCTAGTGGTCTTAGAACAAACATCCGTATGGTCGTAGAGAATCCTAAAAATCTGTACGAGGACGTAAAGTTCCTTGCTGGACTCGGAACACAGAATATAAACATATCAGCCCCGCTTATGTACGTTCCTCAGTCGGGGTATAAAGAAGAGCTTAAGAGGCAGCTAGCCTTGGTTCTTTCTGACAAGCCGTTGTCACTAAGAGTGTCACTGCCAACGCTTAATGTTGGTACGTCCTCTTGTCGGGCGGCTACTGAAGAGATCTGCATAGCGCCAAATGGTGACATCCACCCGTGCGATATTTTCTACCTAAAGGGGGAGTTCAAGATAGGTGACATCTACACGGGAATAGACACACAGAAGGAAGATGAGTTTTCCACGTTCATCATTAAATACAATGCTCCTGATATCCCATGCAAGGCGCACCAGTGCTACCTGGGGGGAAGGTGGATCAATGATTAGAACTAGCTGGAGAGACTCTAAGTTTGTCCGCAGTGAGACCCTTCTATACCTCGACTACAACGAATGCTGCGATAGCGGAATGGTTGACAACATCAGCAAGTTCTTAAAGGAGCTTCCGCCAGAGTCTTTGATACGGTACCCGGATCTTAAGAAAGCGTATACCTCTCTTCAGGAGTTCGGGCTTGACCCGGATGCTGTGCTGCTTACAGGTGGGGCTGAGCATGCAATACGAGCGATCATAGATGTGCATAGGGACGCATGGTCCATAGCATATCCATGGCCCACCTACGGGATGCTCCAGGTGTTCGCGGACATATTTGGTCTAGCGGAGCTTGAGGTGCCGTACAGCAGTTCATTCGAGCTTGACTACGACAAGCTCGTTGAAGGGGAAATTATCTACTTGGCTAACCCGGATTGCTCTACAGGAACGGTAGTTGGGGAGGACGTTGTAAGAGCACTCTGTGACTCCGGGAATATTGTAATACTCGATGAGACATATTACCCGTTTGGCGGGAACACTTTGGAGTACCTGCTAAAAGAGTACGACAACATGTACATAATCAGGTCGTTTAGCAAAGCCTACGGAGTTGCTGGAATACGGCTCGGGATGATCCTATCAAACAAGGAGAACATCAAACGCTTGAATTTAAATTCAGGATTGATGATTCACGAAAAATTGCCAGAACACTTTCAGCTTTCTCCAATTCGCAAGGAGGAACAATTCTCGTTGGTGTTAAAGATAATGGAGCCATTGCCGGTATTCGTTCTGATGAAGAATATTATATGTTTGAAGCGGCTTCTACAATGTTCACCAAACCTGTTGTAAATTTTAAATGTCAACAACATGTTATCAATAAAAAAAATATTTTAGAAGTAATTATTCCTGAAAGTAAAGTCAAACCCATCATGGCTCTTGACGAAGATGACAGATGGAAAGCATTTTTCCGATATAATGATCAGAATTTTCCTGCAAATAGAATCATGTGCGAAGTTTGGAAAAACGAAAAAAACAAAGAAGGAATAAAAATAAAATTCACAGATACTGAAAAAATATTATTTGATTATCTGGATAAATATAATTCCATAACTTTTTTGAAATTCATGAAATTAGTGCGTTTACCTGCTGAAAAAGCAGAACAGATAATGATACGATTTATTCTACTTAAAATAATTACGATTGAATTTAATGGGAAAAATACAATTTATAAATTTAATGATTTGATCGAAAAAGGAATACTGAAAGATTATTTCTAAAAAATTATTTCTTTTTTCTAAATCCTGTTCTTTCCATTTTCCCCCATTTTTTCACCCCTCTGATATAAGAAATATTCCCATGCAAAGCCCAGTAAACAACGAGAGGATGATAAATAATCGGCTCAATAAATGCAACTAAAATCAATTTAAATAAATCAGATCTCTGTTTATATTTCTGAAAAGTCATTTCTTCATAAAGCAATGCCCAGATTGAAAATGTAACGGCAAAAGCATATATAAAACAAAGCATTAGCAAGAAAAATGGCCAGTTCACATCGCCAACAAGCGCTAATATCAAGACATACGATATACCTAAAAATTCGATGATTGGCGCCAACCATTCAAAAAAGAACCAGTAAGGATAAGCCAGCATACCAAGTTTACCATATTTAGGATTGAAAAACATTTTTCGATGTATGAATAATGTTTCCATATTTCCACGAGTCCAACGGTCACGCTGACGTCCCAGTTGATTGAGATTTGTTGGAGCTTCAGTCCAACATAATGGATCAGGAACATAAGCCACATGGTGCTTCACACCATTATCCCACATCGTTTTTCTAATTTTAACTACCAACTCCATATCTTCACCAACAGTATCCGTCAAATAACCACCGCACTGAATGGTCAATTCCCTATCAAATAAACCAAGAGCGCCGGAAATAATTAATAACCCATTCAACTCGCTCCAAGCCATGCGCCCCATAAGAAATGCGCGAGTATATTCAAGTACTTGAAAACGCGCCCAAATATTTTTTGGTAGTTTGACATCCACCATATATCCATCTTGAAAAATACATGAATTAGCAATTCTAATCACACCACCGGTTGCAATAACGCGTCTATCGCCTGAATCGAGAATTGGTTTAACAAGCTTCAGCAAAGCATCCGGTTGAATGATACAGTCAACATCAATAGCTACAAAATAATCTTTACAAGAAATATTCATCCCAGCATTCAATGCATCTGCTTTTCCTCCATTTTCTTTATCAACAACAATAAGATTACTATACGATTTATTTTTCGATTTATAAATTCCTCTGACAATCTGTGTTTTCAAACGATAATTCACGGCATAATCCACTCTTTCCATCTCATACACACGAATAATTTTTTCCATGGAATCATCTGTACTTCCATCATTCACAATAATCACTTCATAATTATTGTAATGCAATGATAACAAAGCACGGATATTATCAACAATGGTTTTACTTTCATTGAAACTGGCTGCAACCATTGAAATTGAAGGAGCAAAAGGCGATGTAAGAATCAATGTATAATCAACAAAACTATTTGTTTTAAAATATTTATATAACAATTTTGCTGAAAACATTGCCAGAACGGTATATGAAAGGCAAATAATGACCGCATATATAAATATGAGATTATCAAAAATAATTTTAAGATAGTCTAAATAATTCATAACTATTCATTTCTTTTATCAAGTACATGTTTGATTACCTCAATGATCTGTTCGTCATTTAAGGTGTTAAGCATATTCTGCAATTCCCGTTTTCCGGCAATACCAATAGATGCAATTGCTTTAGTCGCTTCTATTTTAATCTGCATTTCAGAATTAAAAATCAAATCTTTTAAAAATTCAATATTAGAAGTTTTTTTCAACGTTTCTATTCCACGAATAATGGCTTCTTTATTCCTAAAATCTTCATTAGTAAACATATCAATTAAATGTTTAACAGACTCATCTTTTCTGAATGCATTAGTTGTCAATATTGCCTGATAGCGCACATTTTCATTAGAATGTTTTAACAGAGGAAGTACTTTTTCAAAAGCATCATTTTGCCTGAACATTCTAATCATCTTTAATGAAAACATAACAACTGTATCATTGGTTGAATTAAGCCATTTGGAAAATTCAGGCGGTTTAATAGAATTTCTTATTAATGCGTCGTACATATTCATTTGTTCCCAATCAGACAAAGGAAGCGTTTTATTATTTAGAAATTCAAATGGATGTTCTCTGTCAAGATTTACCATGGCAACTTCAGCTTCTTTCCTAACGACATAATTATCTGCATTTAAAAAACCGGAAACTTTATCAACTGCTTTATAAATATTCATCTTTGACAGCATATTTATATTCACAGCTTTCACAGACCACCTACTTCGTTTCAGGTTCTCAATGCTAATATTATCGAGACCTTGCTTTGTATATAAAACATGTAAACGTTCGGCCGCACTTCCTATAATATTTGAATATAATTGTAAAATTTTATCGGTTAAAATTTTCCTTTTATAATTTGCATTTACTTTTGATAATGTAGGAGGCAATGTAGCCGTAGATTCTTCATAAAAAAGAAAACTGACAAGATCTTCCTGAAGTTTCTTTTCATATTCTTCGTTTCTTGATGAAGTAAAATTTTGTACAATTCTTCTAGTAAAAAGAAGCAGAATAAGTGTAATGATAGAAAGTATGCAAAACAAAACTATCATCAATAACACATAAATCATTATTTCAAAATACGACACATTACTGTTTGTTTCCTGCGCTATATCAAGATTATTGACATTAATCAAAATACTTTCTTTTATTTTATCCATAAGATTGATAGTACTTTCAAAAATATTTTTCGGATGAGGATATGTCTCTTCCGCTTTATTTACAGTAGCAGGAACAGTTTTTGACTTAATAATATTGATTGTAGCAGGTTTAACTTTTTCCAATGCAACAGTTTCTTTAACAATTCTGCGAATAATACGTTGATTTGAATCTATTTCGATTCCCTGCGTAAGAACATATGCGTCCATTACTTTCTCCGTTTGTCTATTTTGATTCAAATACATGACAATAAATGCTCCATAATTTTGATGTAAACTATCAAGAAAATTACGTGCATTATCAAATGTTGGGAAGGATCGTATCATGAATTTATACAATCTGCTTTTTTCATCAAAATCAACAATAATAGGTTCATTCAATCCAGTATTTTTTTTAATAATTTCCAAATCGCTTCTTTTGGATGAAGCAGCAATTTGAATTCTGAATATTATTATTGAATCCTTTTTATCATTCGTTTCTGCCAATAATTTAAACCCTGACAAAAACAAAATCAAAAAAGTAATATATAGTTTTATTTTAAACATATTTTTTTTAACTTAATGAATATCTATTTTCAGATATATCAACTTTAATTTCTTTTGTATTTAAACTTTTATTAATCATTGCTTTTTTAATTTGCACTTCAAGCCAATCTGGGTCAAACGGCTTGGTAATATACTCGTCAGCGCCCAAACGATAAGCATATTTTATCGTATCCATATTATTTAATTTTGATAAAATAATTATCGGAAAATCATATTTAAATTGATTCCTGACAAAAAATATCAGTTCAAGTCCACTAATAAAAGGGATCAGAATGTCTGTAATCATCACATCCACTTTTTCTTTTTCGAGAAAATTGTATGCTTCTCTCCCATTCATGGTGGTAATCACATCATGTCCTTCCAGCTTCAATCGCCCTTCTATGGCTTTTAAGAGAATTTCATTATTCTCGCATACCAGTATTTTCATTGTTGGTATTTTTTTGGTTCAAATAAAAATATTCCCATACAAAATCGTTCTCTTCAGCAATTTCTTTTTTAATTTCAATATGACAAAAAATATCATTTTTCTTCGCTGTCATAGATTCTTCCATACTATTTTTAGTCTCAAATTTCTTTTTTACAGAATAGTTATAAATTGTATAAAATGTAAATTCCTCTTTTTTCTCTAATGAAAGATTTGGTAAAATCTTAGTCATATCAATGGATTTATGATCAAGCGTTACCTGATTTTCATTTCTGATAATTACAAAACCACTAACAAAAGAACAAGCAACTAACCATTGTTTTTTTTTGAAAAACCGTTTTAATTCAACGATTCTATCATCATCAAGATTAGGTTGTAATTGATCTTTGCTAAAATTATATCCGCCATCATTAACATATAACATATCAATTGGTCGGGCAATTTCGTTGATATTTTTCATATTATATCCTCTGGATATATTGACTTTATTATCATTGATGAGTGAAGCAAAGAAATATAAATTTTTATCTCCAATTTTACTTTTTAAATATCCAAGCAATTGAACAAATTTTTCATTGTTATGATAATTTCTTCTGTTTATCCATTCCATGTCAATCACAACGCCACTAAAAGAAATATGCAAAGTATCTAAAACAGAAACATTCTCACTAATTATAGATTGATGTTCTTTATAAACATCTTGAAATCTATCTCCGCCATATGAATCAAGCATCCACAGATACACTTTTATATTTTTTGATTCAAGCAGATTACAGAATGATACAAGATTTTTTTTACTTTGTTCTGAAGTGAAAATATTTCCTTTTCTAAAGACATACGTTCTGCCCAAATGAATTATAACTTTATTATATTGAGCACTTAATTGATTAGCAAATAAAACAATTGAATCCTCGCTTTTATTAAACAAATCTGTCTCTTTGGCTTCATCAGCAATGATGATACCTTTAGCAGAAACCTTTGTAGATAACAAAAACAGCAAAGCAATAAAAGTAATGCCAGTTAAAATTTCCAGGAGCAATATGTTAATTTTTTTCTTCATTCTTTTTATAAAACCAATCTATTTATTTCATTAAAGAATCCGGCAACAACCTATTCTTTTTACAAACAAAATTATTTTTCATTTTAAAATCTTCAAATTTTCTTACAATCATTTGATTATTATCATTGTTTTCAGGTTCAATATCTAATGTTCTATAAACCGTATATAATGTAGTCTTTGAAAGAAAATCAAGTTTATCAATATAATCAACAAATTCACCTTTGTTACGCATCAACGGATAAGAATGTATATTTCTAAACGCAGGTTCAATATCAAGTCCATGACCAATCCAAGAAACATAAGATGGCATTTTCATATTATAATTTTCTCTCAAGAAAGCCAGTAATGAAGGCAATATATCAAAATGAGTAGATACAGAAGAGAATTTTTGAGGTTTTGCAATCATTGGTGAAAAAATAACTAACGGCACATGAAAACGATCAAGCTGTGTGCTGATAGGTATTTCAGGCATACGATGGTCGCCGGTAATAATGAAAATAGTATTTTTAAAATCTTTTCGTTTTGAAAATTCTTTAATAAAATTTCTTAACGCATCATCAAAATATAGCACTGTAGCTAATTGCGCCTTATATTGCTTGTCATAATCTTTCTTTTCCTGCGGCATATCAAGTGCATTCAATCTATCCTCAAATTTTTTATTATATACTTCCTGATCGGTAACGATAAAAGGACTGTGCATTGCCAATGTTAAGAAAATATCAACTCGTCCGTTCTTACTGTCACCGGCTGCATTCACATCATTTAAATATTTTCTAAACATTTCTTTTTCGCCGTATCCCCACGTAAATCCACTGGCAGCAGCAGGAAGACGTTTATAATCTTTACCGATATTTTTCTGATCAATGATTCGGTCAATTAATTGTCGTTTCAAGAAAACATCCATATTGTCAAAATGCGCATCACCACCGTAATAGAAACTTGAAGTATATCCTTTCGCTTTGAGTAAACGCAATAAAGACTGGTGTTGTGGCATATTCACGCCCATTTCAGCAAAACCGCTTTCACCAAATGGCGCTGAAGCCATTATTGACGGCAAAACGCTAAAAGTTCTTCCTGATGTGCTAAGACAATTTTCAAAATACAAACTTTTCTTCATCAATGAATCAAGGAATGGCGTAAAACTTCCTCTGTAAGCAAGATCGCCGGAATAAGCGCTACCAAGACTTTCAACGATAATAAAAACAAAATTTGGTTTTTCTTTTCCTACTTTAAAAAATCGTCCAAGCACATCATTTGAATTATCTTTGTGAAGAAAAGGATATTCATTACTTACATATTCAAATGCATAAAAATTATTCTTGATAGTTTTCTTTTCAGTAACTTCAGTTCCAACCTTACCTGTTGTTGAGCTTTTACTCACTTCAACCGTTTTTTCAGTTACTGTTTTCTTTTGATAAGAATCAACATCCTGCACTTGTTCATTATCAATATCAAAAGCATCGTGATCTTTATTTATTTTCTTTTTGGTTTCAAAATGATCAAAAGTGCTATTAAGAAAGTAGCCCAACTTATTTGAAGCAATAAAACAATCAAATTCATTGCTGAATTTCTCTTCTTTAGGATTAACAAAGGTCGGATACAACAAGGCAATGATTAATAAACCATAAAAAAATCTAATTATAAATTTCGGAAACAATATGATATCAACCTTTAATAATAAATAAATAGTTGCAGCAATAAATACAATAAAAGGAATGAACGTCATTATTTTAAGCGCTCCTGAAGAACCAACTGTTTGCTGAATTTCTTCTTTTGAATATCCGAAAAGGTCTGCTCCTAAAGGCACTTTGGCATTTCCAAAATATTGCAATAATGAAAGAGAAACGATTAAAAGTAAAACACTCATAACAATATAGAAAATCTTTCCAGCTTTAGGTTTAATAGCAAAAATAATCAGATAAGGAATTGTGATAATAGCTGTAAGCTTTATAAATGCAAGAATATCATAACACATACCGAGCAATTCAAACGTCCAACTTCCAACAGGAAAATTATACATATTACTTACAATGAAAATTTCATATAAACGCATGAACAAATAGATTGGCAGAAAAGCAACACTGAACGAGAGCAACCAATAAATTGCCAGATGAAAATTATTATAAAATACTTTATTTTTAATGGTCATAATTTAAAATTTAAAACAATCTCGCTAAACTTAAATCTATCGTATATGTATCTTTAAAAAACGCATCATTATCATACATAAATGCTATATTCATAATCCAAAAATCTTTGAATTTTTTACTCCACTCAATTCGACCGGCATAGGATTTTACTAAAATATATTTACCTAAATCCTTTGTGCGATCATCAGGAGAAAAGCCATATTTGAAACGTACTCCAACATAATTATCAGCATCAGCAAAATATTTTCTTAATAATAACATACCAGAAACACTGGTGCCAATATTAGAAGGTGTGACAAACGTTCTGACACAAGCCCAGTTATTACCAAAATATTTTCCTAAAGATGCGGTATAAATAAATATATTGTCTTTAAAATTAAATATTTTTTTATCAAATTCAAGATAACGAAAACCTAAAGAAGCTTCAAAAGCTCTTGGCATATTATGATAGATTTCAGCGCCCGAACGGAAAACAGGAAAAAAACTTGCTCCTGAAATACCGGCATTTAAATAACCATACCAATGTTTAGCTATGGTTGGCCAAAAATCCATTTCATATTGAACACCATTTGTATTATACCGATTAGCTAAATTTATTCTTCCCACAAGTGAACCCATTGATGTCAGTCGAGTATATTGAAGATATAACAAATGCCAAGGTGGACGCACATTATTTGCATAATAATCAAAACTATAATCCAACATTATTTTATTTTTGATTAAGTCAATTCTTATATTTCTCAACATTGCTTTAGCACCAATATTCAAAGAATCTTTCACTAAAATATCATTCAAAATCAACCTCGCATCATCATATTTTTGCATTGCTCTGAAAGCTCTGGCTTTCTTCAATAAGAAATTTGTATCTTTCACATAATAAATTAAGCCCGTATCACAAAAAGCAATGGAACTGTCATATCTATCATTCCAATAATTCAAATCTACCAATGCATCCAGTGCACTATAATTTCCTTTGCTGCTGTCAAGAACTCTGTTAAACATAATTTTTGCTGAATCATTCATATCTTCCCACGAATAAATTCTACCGAGCAACATCGCTGTTTCATTATCATATGATTCATGTAGTAATTGTTGCAAAATAGTTCGTGCTTTTTTTCTTTCACCATTAAAAGCAAAATTGCGTGCTTTCTGAAATCTAAAATTTCTTGAAGTAGTATCTTTTATTGCAAATAAAAGATTTTTTGCATCTTGATTTGTAGAATCTTTTGCAATAATTTTTTTAAGAATTGTTACTGCTTTATTTGTATCTTTTTGTGCTTTATAAATTTTTGCTTTTTTTAATAAAAAATCTGCATCGTCTGTATGATATGCCAATGCTGTATCACAGAATTTCAGAGCGCTTTCATATTTATCATTCCAATATTCAAGATCAACCATAGCATCCAAGGCATCATAATGCCCGGGTTTAATTGAAATCACTTTATTTAAAATAATTTTCGCAGAGTCATAATTATCATTCCATGCATATATTCGTCCTAATAAAACCGACACATCTGCATCAAACTCTTTTGCAAGCATTGTTCTACAAGTATTAATTGCTTTCTGTCGTTGACCATTATAAGCATTATATTTTGCTTGCTTGAATAAACTGTCAAAAGAAATAGAATCAGGTTGAATATTCACCTGAGCAAAACTTCCTAAAACACCTGAAATTAGGATAAGTAGAAGTATTATATTTTTCTTTATTTTCAAAATAATCATTATAGAAATATTTTTCTTTTTATTTAACAGTTTTTATTTTTTTAACGAAGAAAATAATTTGATTGCATCTTGATTGGTAGTATCTATTGCAATAATTTTTTGAAGTGTTGTTATAGCTTCACTATTTTTATTTTGTGCTTTAAAAATTTTTGCCTGTTTAAATAAAAACATTTCATCATCTGGATGATCGATTAAAGCTTGTTCACAAACTTTCATTGCATCTTCATATTTATTATTCCAGTATTCAAGATCAATCAATGCTTCATATGCATCATAATGTCCAGGTTTGATAGCAAGCACATTATTCAAAATAATTTTTGATGAATCATATTTATCAGTCCATGAATAAATTCTTCCTAATAATACATCTACATCCGAATTATAATCTTTTGCGAGCAATACTCGGCAAGTATTAATTGCTTTCTGTCGTTCACCATTATATGCATAATATTTAGCCTGTTTGAATAAACTGTCATACAAAATAGTATCAGATTGAATATTCATCTGAGCAAAACCATTTAAAAAACAAGCAATTACAATGAGCAATAGTATTATCTTTTTATTTATTTGCAATATAAACATTCTTTTTAACTAAACTTAAATATTTAATTTGTTATTTCATATTATGCCATAAATATTCCAAAATCCATTTAAACAATTAACAATCTTATTTTCAACACCTTAATAAAATAATTTTCTTCTTTTCTTTCCATGGTTAAGAAATTCATTCTTATTTTGGGATATTTAAAAATTCAAAGTTAATCATTTAAATTAATTTACATAAATGACATATATCATATCAAAATAGTATTCTTAATAAAAATAATTTACAAATATACATCTGATTATAGACAATTAGCAAATAACTGACAGGGACAAATTGCGGACAATGAATAATTTAGAACATCAAGCATTTGAATTCTAACGACATATAAAAAAAGAATTTAACAACTTGTTAACAAAAGTATATAATTTATTATATTTACAAATATTTAAAAAAATTTTATCATGTTAAAATTCGATTCTATCCAAGACATTATAGATTTTGCAATTGAAGAAGAACAAAAATCAATAGATATTTTTACAGAATTATCACAGAAGTCTATAAATTACAAGCTTCGTATGTTGTTAGAACAACTTATTAGAGATGAAATTAAACATAAAGAACAATTACAAAATTTGGGACAAACATTACCATCTGATTTTAATACAGAACTCATCGGTGATTTCAGTTATTTTAATGATTTAAACAAACCTATTATTTCGCCTGACAATACTGTTTCAGAAGCACTGACACTTATTATAAAAGCAGAAGACATCATGTCTAATTTTTATAATAAATTAGGAAATTATTGCACAAATCCAGAATACAAAAAAATGTTTTTCCAGATTTCTGAAGAAGAAAAAAAACATAAAAGATTATATGAATATGAGTTCAACGAATTAATAAAAATGCCTAAATAATTTTATACTTCAAAATACCCGATTTGATTATTTTTCATCTATTTACAAGAATTCATTTGTAATTAAATTTTTTTTTGTAAATTTGCAATCCTTTTAAATTCGAATTTGATTTATTAATTAATTTAAGAAACAAAGATGTCAAAACAGTACGAAACCGTTTTCATTATGACTCCCGTTTTGTCTGAAGATCAGATGAAGGAAGCGGTAGAAAAATTCAGGAATTTCCTGAAAGAAAAAAAGGCAGAAATTGTCTTTGAAGACAACTGGGGTTTGAAAAAACTAACTTATCCCATTCAAAAAAAATCAACAGGTTTTTATCATCTGATTGAGTTCATAGCCGAAGGCAATGTAATTGCGGATCTAGAAACTGCATTTAAACGCGATGAGAGAATTATCCGTTTTATGACAGTTGCTCTTGACAAGCATGCAATTGCATACAATGAAAAGAAACGTAAAGAAAAAGCCCTGAAAGCGGCTCATTAATTAATTTAAAAACTTTTTATCATGGCCGTAACAGATTCATCAATTAGATATTTAACTCCAATTAGTGTTGACACTAAAAAGAAAAAATACTGCCGTTTCAAACGCAGCGGTATTAAATACATTGATTATAAAGATGCAAATTTTCTCATGAAATTTGTTAATGAACAAGGGAAACTTCTGCCACGCAGAGTAACTGGAAATTCTATTAAATTTCAACGAAAAGTTGCTCAAGCAATCAAAAGAGCAAGACATCTCGCTTTGCTCCCCTATAAAACTGACTTATTAAAATAGGAGGAATTAAAAAATGGAAGTAATTTTAACTGAAGATATTCTTAATTTAGGATATAAAAATGACATCGTCACAGTAAAAGACGGTTATGCACTGAACTTTCTGTTCCCTAAAAAATTTGCTATTATGGCAACAGACTCTTCTAAAAAATCTCATGCTGAAACCATGAAGCAGAAAGCTTTTAAAGAAGAAAAAATAAAAACTGAAGCTGTTAAAATAGCTGAAAAACTTACAACAAGCACACTAAAGATTGGCGCTAAAACTGGAACATCAGGAAAAATCTTTGGTTCTGTGAATGCAATTCAGATTGCTGAAGCAATTAAAGCAACTCTTAATTTTGACATTGACAGAAAAAAAATAAAAGTTGACAGCGAATCAATCAAGGAAATTGGCACTTATACTGCAAAAATAGACCTTCATAAAGAAGTGAAAGCAGAAATTTCTTTTGAAGTAGTTGCTGAATAAAACTTTTCAATCTCTTTTTAAAAAATCCCGTCATTCACGGGATTTTTTATTTTGTATAAGTACTATTTTGACTTTATAAATATTTAATCTTTTTTAAACACATCCATAATAGTTATAAATTTGTGAATCTTTGAACTTATAATAAATGAACGTTATTTATAATATATCAATTTATACATATTACTTTTTCATTTTGGTTGCAAGTTTATTTAATAAAAAAGCCAAATTGTGGATTAAAGGAAGAAAAAATATTTTTTCTCAATTAAATAATTTCAATACTGAAAAGAAAAAAACTGCATGGTTCCACGCTGCATCCTTAGGCGAGTTTGAGCAAGGACGACCGATTATTGAAGCTTTTAAAAAAGAAAATCCTAATTATAAAATTTTAATCACTTTCTTCTCTCCTTCCGGTTTTGAAATACGTAAAAATTACGAACTCGCTGATTGTGTTTGCTATTTACCGCTTGACACACCAGCAAATGCTAAACGTTTTATAAAAACCGTAAATCCGTCAATTGTCTTTTTTATCAAATATGAATTTTGGTTTAATTATTTAAATGTTCTCCATACTTCAAATATTCCGGTATTTATTATTTCAGCAATTTTCAGAAAAGAACAACATTTCTTTAAATGGTATGGCGGCTGGTTTGTTATGCAACTCAAATGTTTTAAACATTTTTTTGTTCAAGACGAAAACTCAAAAAAACTTTTAGCTACTATTGGCTTTGAAAATGCAACTGTATGTAGCGATACTCGCTTTGACCGTGTTTTTACTGCTTCACAACAACAAAAATCTTTTCCATTAATCGAAAAATTTAAAAATGATTCAAATCTGTTTGTTGCCGGCAGCACATGGGAACCAGACGAAAAGCTTATTGTTTCTATTAGTAAACAAGATATTCCAAACCTAAAATTTCTTATTGCTCCACATGAAATAAATAAAAATCATATTCAAAAACTTTGCCAATCAATAGGTCCAAACGTGATTCTATTTTCAGAAGCAACTGAAAATAATATTCAAAATGCAAAAATCATTATTATCGATAGCATTGGAATTTTACTTCACCTTTATCAATATGCAACATTGACATATATTGGAGGTGGCTTTGGCAAAGGGATTCATAACATATTAGAGGCTACAGCTTTTGGTAGTCCTGTTATTTTTGGTCCAAACTATCAAAAATTCAAAGAAGCAAATGATTTGATAGAAAAAGGTGGAGCAATAAGCATTAAAAATTTTAATAAACTTTTTCTTATTACCAGAAAACTCACTGGTGATGAACAATTCAGAAAAAACACATCTAAAATTTGTTTAGACTATATTAATGACAATAAAGGTGCAACAGAAACAATTATTCATTTTCTGAAAACAATCCTTCCTTCTTAAAAAACTAATTTTTATTTTTTAATATTTTTTGCTGCAGCAACAAAATGAATAAATAATGGATGTGGATTTTGCACAGTGCTTTTATATTCAGGATGGAACTGAACGCCAATAAACCACGGATGTCCTTTCAATTCAACTATTTCAACCAAATTTTTTTCTGGATTTATTCCAGACGCAATTAATCCTGCTTTTTCAAAATCTTTAAGATATGTATTATTAAATTCATATCTGTGACGATGTCTTTCCTTTATTTCTTTATGGTTATAAACTGTACTTGATAATGTGCCTGCTTTGATTTTACAAGGCTGCGCACCCAATCTCATGGTTCCGCCTTTTTCTTTTTTTGTGCGTTGATCATCCATTACTTTTATTACCGGATGATTTGTCTTTGGATTGATTTCAGTAGTATGCGCTCCTTTTAAATTTAAAACATTCCTCGCAAACTCAACAACAGCGCATTGCATACCAAGACATATACCTAAAAAAGGAATATTTTTTTCTCTTGCATATTTTATAGCTAAAATTTTCCCTTCTATTCCACGTTGACCAAAACCAGGAGCAACAAGTATTCCATGCAAATCCATTAACTGCATATCAACTGAATCTTCATCTATACTTTCAGAATGAATTAATTTAAGATTTACTTTACAATCATTTACAGCAGCTGCATGAGTGAACGATTCAAGAATTGATTTATAAGCATCTTTTAATTCAACATATTTACCAACAAGACCAATATTCACTTGAGAAATCGGATGTCCGAGTTTAAATAAAAACTTTTTCCAATCATGTAAATCTGGCTCTAAATTTTCATAAGGCATGTTTGTTTTTTTAAGAATGACCACATCAAGTTTTTCTTCTCTCATTAACAAAGGAACACGATAGATACTATCTGTATCAATGGATTCAATAACAGCTTCTGCTTCAACATTACAGAATAATGCTATTTTCGCTTTAATTGATTTGGTTAAAGGTTTTTCAGTTCTGCAAACAAGAATATTCGGCTGAACTCCTTGTTCCAACATTGTTTTCACAGAATGTTGTGTTGGCTTTGTCTTCAATTCGCCGGCAGCAGCCAAATAAGGAATTAATGTCAAATGGACAATAACTGCATTCGATCCAAGTTCAAACTTCATTTGACGAACAGCTTCAATATATGGCAAAGATTCTATATCACCAACAGTACCGCCAATTTCAGTAATTACAAAATCATATTTCCCACTCTTCCCTAATATTTGAACGTTGTATTTTATTTCATCCGTGATATGAGGAATTACTTGAACAGTTGCTCCCAGATAATCACCACGACGTTCTTTTTCAATTACATTTTTATATATTCTTCCTGTTGTCAGATTATTTGCCTGAGAAGTTGGAATATTCAAAAAACGTTCATAATGTCCTAAATCAAGATCAGTTTCTGCACCATCATCAGTTACGTAAACTTCACCATGTTCATAAGGATTCATCGTTCCAGGATCAACATTGATATATGGATCAAGTTTTTGAATAGTTACTTTGTATCCACGTGCTTGTAATAATTTAGCAATTGAAGATGAGATAATCCCTTTGCCAAGTGAGGATGTAACCCCTCCGGTAACAAAAATATACTTAGTTTTAGACATATGTTTTTAAATTAATTTATCGAATAAAAATAAAACTGCAAAGTACCAAGAATTTACAATAAGAACGCTAAGCAAGTTGCAGTTAATTTATCAACAGGAAATAAACCTGTTTAATAATTTTCCTTCATCACCTCGAAATAAGCTTGAGGATGATTGCATGCAGGGCAATTTGCAAGCGCTTTTGAACCTTCATAAACATAGCCGCATTTCTTGCATTGCCATTTAACAGGCTTATCTTTTGCAAATACTTTTCCTTCTTCTATATTTTTCAATAATTTCAAATATCTTGTTTCATGCACTTCTTCTATTTTGGCAATTAATTTAAACATTGAAGAAACCTTATTAAAACCTTCTTCTTCAGCAATGCGAGCAAATTCTGGATAAAGCTTTGTCCATTCTTCATTTTCACCTTTTGCTGCTGCTTTTAAATTTTCAGCAGTCGTGCCAATCTTGCCAGCAGGAAACATTGCAGTGATTTCAACGTCACCACCATCCAAAAATTTAAAAAATGATTTTGCATGATTCTTTTCTTGCTCAGCAGTTTCGAGAAAAAATTCTGAGATTTGTTCAAACCCTTCTTTTTTCGCCACTTTTGCGAAATATGTATAACGGTTGCGAGCTTGCGATTCACCTGCAAATGCTTTTAATAAATTCTTTTCAGTCTGCGAACCTTTAATGTTTTCCATAATTTTTTTCTTCTTAATCAATTATAAAATATATTATCAATCTATTAATATTCATGGGATATTCAAACAATTATACTTTACAAAAGTAGTTTTGTTTTTCTTAAACACAAACTTATTCTAAAGGAAAAATATTTTATATATTTAAAATTGAAAACAACTTTTTTCTATCTTTATCATATAAATTTTCTCATACAACCTTTTAGATAATTTAGTGTCATTGAAGAAAGCAGTTGAAATATTGGTTGACAATGATCTCGTTAAAGAGTGTCTCGAAGGTAATAATCAGGCGAAAGAAGAATTATATCGCCGTTTTGAAAGAAAGATGTTTGGAGTTTGTATGAGTTATGCAAAAAACAAGATGGAAGCAGAAGACATTTTACATGATGGTTTCATGAAAGTGCTTTTAAATCTTGAATCATTCAGAGGCGACGGACCATTAGGTGGCTGGATAAGAAGAATCATGGTGAACACAGCATTGAATCATCTCAGAGCGCAATCAGGTATTAATGATTCCATTGAAATTGAAACAATAGAAGATGAAGAATTGGATCACAACAAAGATATTATCGGGCATATTAATGAAAAAGAAATGATACGTTTTATTCAGGATTTACCAACCGGTTACCGAACAGTTTTTAATCTTTATGTTGTAGAAGGCTACTCTCACAAAGAAATCGGAGACTTGTTGAATATTTCTGAAAATACATCAAAATCACAATTATCAATGGCGAGGAAAACTCTCCAGAAAAAAATAATGAAAGAAGTTGAATTAATAGATGAAACAAGAATTCGAAAATAATATTGATGAATTGTTTGGCAGTTTTCTGAAAGACTACGAAGATACTCCTTCACAGAAAACAAAAAACAAAATACTGACTGACATCAGGAAAACCAGTATTGTTAAAAAAACAAGTTTTTATAACAAATACAAAAAGGTTATCTTTTCTGGTATTGCAGCCGCTTTGCTGATTTCTTCATTTAGTGTTTATCATAATTATTTTGCTAAAAATAATAATCAAAAAACGATTGACCACCCAACTGTCAATAATGACAAATCTTTTACGCAGCAGATAAAACAAAACACTAATAAAGACAGCATTTATAAACCAACTACTATTCAAAAAAATAAAATTGAAATTCATTCTAACATTATTTCGAATGATACATTAAAACAAAAAATAAATAATCAACTAAAAAATAATATTCAAAAAGCTGGTGCAACGACTCAAAAGATAGAAAAATCAACACTTTCACGCTTAGATACAAATAAAAATATTAAACCATCTATTAATTCTTATAAAGAAAAAAACACTGCAACTAAAAAAGAAATAGCTGCAATTCAACCTGAAAAACAAGCTATAAAAATTGAAATGAAACAACCTAAAGACAGCATTAAACCTGACAATCAAATAGTTATTGAACAAAAAGTTGCAGAACCTAAAAAAGAAATACTTTCAATTCCTGAAATAAAACCTGCTCCAATTATTTCAAATAAAATTGAAGAACCTATTAATAAACCTGATTTTACTTTTAAAGATAGTTCAAAATCAACAAGGAAAACTGACACAATACCTACAGAGCAAGCTAAACAAGAACAACAAAAATCAGCATTAGATAAATTAACACAATACTCAAAAACAAATCAATGGATTCTTGGATTGAGTTATAACCCTGAAATGCTTTATGGAATTAAAAAAGATCAAATTCCATCTTATAATAATTCAAAATACATTAACAGTTTTTGTTTGAATATAAAATATAATATGGATGGAATAATTATTAGTTCAGGTCTTGGACTTGGATTTTACAAGAAAGATATTTCATCAATTATTTATTACAAATCTGATGTAAGTTCTGATCTCAAAAATTCAATGATAAGCTCAGATACAATTGTGGATCCACAATCAGGAAAAAAGATTGTTACGAATGATATGTTAAATGTTAATGATGCTTCATTAAACAGTAACTATTTGAACTCTATTTCAAGTCAAGTCACTCATCTTAAATACACTTATTTGCAAATTCCGTTGATGATTGGATATCAAAAGCCAATTGGAAAATTATTTTATACATTTAACATTGGAGGTATTTATTCCATGTTGCTTAGCAAAAAAGAACCTGTTGCAATTACAAATGATTATCAGTTAATAAATATTGATAATACAACATCTTTGCAAATTGAAAACTCTTGGATATTTGAATGTAGTGCTGGAATTGGCTATCATTTCAATAAGTTAATCTATTCATCTGTTGAACCTGTATTCAGATATTATTGCGGTTCACTGAACAAAAATAATGAAGTAGAGATTAAACATCCTTATTCTCTTGGTTTAAAAGCAGGAATATATTTTAAATTATAAAAATTAAAAATACATACAACCTTTAAATTTATAAATTGTCATATCATAAAAAACAATGAAAGAATCTAAATTATCATCAACTGTTTTTTGCCTATTTATCTTTTTTTCAATAATAGTGATTTCGTTTAATCAATGCAAAAAGGATGAAGTACCAAACGATATAACAAATACACCAAATCTATCAGCTACTTCAGATAATTCTTTATCTGAAAGTATCTTTAATCAAGTAAGTTATGATATAGATGCTACTTTAAATGAACAAATGAATGCAGTTCTTTCAAAGATAAAAGGTGGAGAAAATCCTCAACCACAACCTCCAGCAATTAAAAAACAACCGGTCATTTCACTATACCCCTTTGATACTATTTCTTGGCCTAAAAAACTTGATATTAATTATGGAGATACTAATAAAATAGGAGATGATAACAATATCCGAAGAGGAAAAATTTCAACTTCCTATTCAGGAAAAATTCAAAATCCAGGTTCTGAAATTACTATAACTTTTGATAATTATTATTTTAATAATAATAAAATAGAAGGAACTAAAAAAATTAAAAACAAAGGAAGAAACTCAAAACATCAATTGGTTTTTTCTGAAACAGTAACTGATGCAAAAATTACTAAACCTGACGGAACTGTTATTCAATGGTCACAAACAAGCGAAAAGACTTGGATTACTGGCGAATTAACAAAAAATAATATTTATGATGACGAATATTCAATCACGGGAACAAGAAGTGGAACAGATTCAAATGGAAAACATTATGAAGTTAAAATTCTTTCACCTCTAGATATTCAGGGGGGATGTAAATGGATCAGAAAAGGAAAAATAAATTTTACAATTGAAAACGTTCCAAGTTCTATTTTAATTGATTATGGTAATGGCAATTGTGATGCAGATGCGATATTGACTATTAATAATAAAACAATCAATATAATTTTGGATTAATTTTTTTAATTTTATTATAGTTAGGAAAACTGCCAAAACTATAATAATTTAAAAAACAGCAATTTATTTTTCTACTACTTACCGAATGTTAATGTGTAGCTCATATATTCAGCACAAACTTTTTTTTGGAACAAGAGTCATTAATTTAATGACTCTTAATTAAAAGATAAATAATGTCTAACTCTTTCATATTTATCACTAGACATTTTACTTTCTTTTTTAAGTTCATCAATATCTTTAAATCGTCCGTGTTTCTGCCTATAGTTAATGATAAAAGAAGCTAAATCATATTTGATATACGGATGATAATTCAATTGCCTGAATGTAGCATTATTTATATTTATTTTCTTCACTAAATTTGTATCCACTTTTAAATAATCGGCAATCCATAAGTATTTCGCAGTATCCAAATGATATACTTCAAGCAATTGTTCTTTTCGATAAAAGCCGCCTAACAAACTTCTGTATTTAATGATATTACGCGCCAACCATGGACTGATTCCTTTGATCTTAAGCAAATTTAAAGTATCAGCAGCATTAATTTCTATATATTCAGCGATTTTTTTCTTATAGAATGAATTATACTTTTTATTTTTCAAAGAGTCTGAACTGGCAATCTTTATAAAGGGTTCAAGCCGAGCAAAATCTTCATGGCTAATAGAATAAATCTTTTTCAAATCGTCTTTCTTATAAAACTTTCCACCTTTTGATTCAAAATTTTTTATCACTTTAATTTGTCGCTCGCTCAAACCAAGCGCTTTCCATTGCTCCTCCGGCAAATGATTTGGATCAAAATCAAACAATATAAAACTTTTATTCTTACTTGTTTTATTCAACGAATCTGAATCATCTGTATGTGTTTTTTCAAAAGTAGCAATATCTTTTTCAAAACCACTGAAATCAACAGGTTTATCTTTATGTAAATATCTAAATACAAATGGTGAAAGAATAATCATGAAAAGAATGATGCTTAATGCAAAAATTCCTCTCCGTTCAGCATGGTTAAATGTGAAATAATCTTTGAAACGGCTCACAGAAATAAATTATTTTTTAGAAGAATATTTAGGATTAATAATTTCCTTCATCCGCTGAATCTGTTCAGGAGTGCCAAGTACAAAAAGTTTAGAACCTGCAAGCATAATCGTATCAGGATTGGGATTAATCATAAACTCGCCTTCAGATGTTCGATAACCAATGATATTTGCACCTGATTTTTTTCTAATTTCCAATTCATTCAGTGTTTTATTTTTCAACTCGTCTGGTAAGTCGCTGCAAATAATTTCTTCAAGATTGGTCAATGATTCATTTTCAACTTGAACTGTAAGCTGTTGAATAAATTCAACAATATCAGGTTTAACAACCAATGTAGCCATGTGTATTCCACCAACACGTTCAGGCATCACAATGTTATTTGCACCGGCAAGTCTTAACTTTTTCTCCGAACTTTCCTGTGAAGCTCTACTGACAATGCGTATATGAGGATTCAATGTTCTTGATGTTAACGTAATATAAAGATTATCGGCATCGTGCGGAAGTGTGCAAATAATAGCTTTTGCTGATTTGACACCGGCATTAATCAAGACATCTTCTTGAGTTGAATCTCCTTCAATGAAGCAGAACGTAGGACTTTCTTCATTTTTAATAATCTCTTTATCCGACTCAATAATTACAAAATTCTGTTTATGCGCAATCAATTCGCTGACTGCTTGACGACCGTTTCGTCCATATCCGCAAACAATAATGTGTTGTTTCATCTTTTTAATTTCTAATTTTTTTCTGTAATCCTTTAAATGATGCTGCAATTCACCTTCCACAATGGAAGTAGTAATAATAGAAATAGCATACGCAAAAATGCTCAATCCTGATATAATCAAAAAAATTGTAAATATTTTTCCAGAAAAACTTAATGGTTTAATAATCTCAAACCCAACGGTTGAAATTGTAATGATTGTCATGAAAAGAGCATCAATAAAAGAATATCCTTCAATGAGAATAAATCCAACAGTCCCAATGATAATGATTAATGAAATTAGTATGATGGCATATCGGATACTTCGAATATAATCTTTTAAACCGCGAGTTCTTTTTCTATCAATCATCTTTTTGATTTTAACTATGAATTAAAACGCATTAACAAATCATTTCCGATTCTGCAATTTAAACATTTTTTGTGATTGCAATAATTATTTTTCAATTCAATTAATGCTTGTGTTTCCAAAGCAGATTTAATTTCAATACCGGTTTGTTTCCATTTTTGAATTATCGAATTATTCTCTGCATTAGTATTTTCAAGTATTTGAAGAGCTTTATCAATAAATCGTTCTTCATTTTTTTCCTGACCATATAAAAATAAAAATGGCACAATTGTATTTATAATAATCAAATGGATGGTTTGTTTTCCAATTTTTTTCTCTGATTTTTTTGAAGGTTTATCGAATTGAAAATGATTCATCCAATATTCTGAGCATGAAACATCAAATAATTTTTCCAACTCATTTATATCCTTTGCTTCAATAATTTTTGAAAACAATCCATTGCTTTTATGAATCAGATTAGCAAATTGCGAAATACGAATCGTTGGGAAATTATATGGACGCAATCGAAGAAATTTCCAAAGATGACCATCAATTGGATTTAATGAAAATTTATTTTTTAAAAACTTATATTCTTCATTTAATTTTTTAGGATAATCATCTAAAAAAGAAGATTCTAACATTCCTGCTTGTCCAAAAAGCATAGCTTCAATTTGAATTAGTTGATCTTTATGTTTTGCCAAAAAATTCATTGGTAAATATTTTGCAAGCAATTCAAAAGGTTCTGCATTTAGTTTAAATCCAAAATTCCGTGCAAGATGTTGATAAAACGTTTGTTGCCAATCATGTTTATTCAAAAGTAAAGAATCTTTAATAATTAACGTTTTCTTTTCTAAACGCTCAATCACCAAATGTTCCATCCAATCTTTTAAAATTAATTCCCTTACTTTTTTAATTTGATTTTGACAAGGAATCCAAGAGTTACTTGCTAAAAATGATTCATAACAACCATAAACTTCAGGTTTAATTTTATCTTTTAATTCCAAAGTTGGCATTAACTCATTGTTTAATCTTAATACATTAATATCTTGATTATAAACAACATGCAATATAATATTATCATATGATTTTGATTTTTCATGACCATGTTTATACCAATCTGATGAATTGCTATGAATTTCTATATTTCCAGCCCAAATAGTTGCTCCAATCTGTATTCTGGCATTTATGAAATCAGGACCGGAATCTGTATTTCGTTCACCGGGACTGATTATTTTTAAAGTATTGTTATCAATGCATAAATCATTCATTTCAAACAACCTAAACCTCCATATATAAAGTAAAAAATCTTCCGTCACAAAATTATATTAATCTATTTGCCGGTAAATATATAAATATTTTTTATAATGAAATAAAAAAAAATTAAACATAAAAATTTCATTATATAAATTTATGAATCAGATTTTTACATCAATCTTACAAATCAACTATAAATCAGTTAAACATAAAAATTAACTATAAACACAGGAGAGTGTCACTTAAAATAGTATATTTGTAAATTGAATCTAAAACTATTATATATTAATGAGCGACGTAAATAACTTAATAACAACATTAGAAGATAAAATACACAACTTAATTATCTCCTATAAATTGATCAAGCAACAGAATGAACAATTAATTAACGAAAAAAAAAATTTAACAAACAAAATAGAAGAACAAAACTTAATAATCAACGACTTAAATTCAGAACAAAAAAAAGCATTATTACTAGTATCTGAATCAGAAAAAGCGAATAAAGAAAAAAAAGAAATAGGTATAAAAATTGATGAACTTATTGTTGAAATTGACAATTGTATTGAAAATATAAAACAATAAAAATTCATAATCAACTCATTATGGGCGAAATCGTTCTAACAATACAAATAGCCGGAAAATCACTAAATATAAGAGTTGATGAAACAGAAGAAAATATTATAAAACAAGCTGTGGGAATGATAGAAAAAGATCTAAAAGAATTTGCAAAACAATCAGGACATACTGACAAACAGACATTACTATCTATGATCGTATTGCAAAACACTGCTAAAATGTTGAAAAACGAAAAGAATTCCACAGCAGATGAACAAATCAAAACAAAGCTACTTGAATTTGACAAATTACTAACAAACGCTTTAGTTTAAGATGTATCATCTTGATTTCTAACTAATTTTCTTCCATATTATTCCATTTTTTTTTACGTTGCTTGATTTGTTTCAGCAAGAAGCAAAAACATTATTAATATTTATTTAAAAAATTTATGAAAATAGAACTTATAACAATTATTATTGGTATCGTTGCTATACTTATCGGTATTGTGTCAACACTACTATTTCAGCGTGTGTTTATGAAAAACAAAGTAGCTCAACTATTAAAAGAAGCTGAAGACAAAGGAGAAGTAATTAAAAAAGACAAAATCTTACAGGCAAGAGAAAAATTTTTGCAATTAAAAGCTGAACACGAAAAAGTAATTAATGAAAAAAATCAGCAGATATTAAAAACGGAAAATCGCCTGAAACAAAGGGAAACAAGCTCTTCTCAAAGGATGGAAGAATTGCAACGTAAACAAACCGAGTTAGATATAGTTAAAGAAAATTTAAACAATCAGCTTGAAATCATAAATAAACGCAACCAAGAACTTGATAAAATACAAAAACAACATATTCAGCAATTGGAAATAATTTCAGCGCTTTCAGCAACTGAAGCCAAAGAACAACTGATTGAAAATCTTAAAGGTGAAGCAAAAATAGAAGCTATGTCGCATATCCGCGATATTGTTGAAGAAGCTAAGTTGACAGCAGCAATGGAAGCAAAAAAAATCATCATTGAAACAATTCAGCGAACTGCATCAGAACAAGCTGTTGAAAATACAGTTTCTGTTTTCACAATTGAAGATGATGAAATGAAAGGTCGCATCATTGGAAGAGAAGGAAGAAATATTCGTGCACTTGAAGCTGCAACCGGTGTTGAAATTGTTGTGGATGATACACCTGAAGCTATTGTTATTTCTGGATTTGATCCTGTGCGAAGAGAAGTTGCTCGTTTATCGCTACACAAACTAGTTTCTGATGGACGTATTCATCCAGCCAGAATTGAAGAAGTTGTAGCAAAAACAAAAAAACAAATTGAACAGGAAATCATTGAAATTGGTAAACGTACTACTATAGACTTAGGAATTCACGCCATTCATCATGAACTTATTCGTATGATTGGCAGAATGAAATACCGTTCATCTTATGGACAAAATCTTTTACAGCATTCTAGAGAAGTTGCAAACCTATGCGCTACAATGGCTACAGAACTTGGATTGAATCCAAAACTTGCCAAACGTGCAGGATTACTTCATGATATTGGAAAGGTTCCAGATAATGAACCTGAATTACCACATGCATTACTAGGTATGAAACTTGCTGAAAAATTCAAAGAAAGACCGGAAATATGCAATGCTATTGGCGCACATCATGATGAATGTGAAATGACTAACCTTATTGCTCCGATTGTTCAGGTGTGTGATGCAATCTCAGGTGCTCGTCCTGGTGCGAGGAGAGAAGTTGTTGAATCATATATTAAACGTCTGAAAGACCTTGAAGACCTTGCTCTATCCTACCCTGGCGTTATTAAAACGTATGCCATTCAAGCTGGTAGAGAATTAAGAGTTATTGTTGGAAGTGAGAAAATTACAGATGTTGAATCCAGCCAACTTGCCATTGATTTATCTAAAAAAATTCAAAGCGAAATGACTTATCCTGGACAGGTTAAAATCACTGTAATTCGTGAGACAAGAGCTATCAGTTATGCAAAATAAATAACTATATAAAATTATAATTTCAAACGATCAAATCTGAATTTAATGATTTTACCTGTTGTTGCATATGGTCTTCCAATATTAAGAAAGAAAGCTATAGAGATTGATAAAAACTTTCCAAAGCTTCAAGAACTGATTGAAAACATGTATGAAACCATGTATGCTGCAAATGGCGTTGGTTTGGCTGCACCTCAAATAAATCAATCCATTCGACTCATCGTTATTGATGCTCCTTCAGCCAACAAAGAAGAAAAAACTATTTTTAAAAAAGTACTGATTAATCCTTTAATATTAAAGACCGAAGGAGAAGAATGGGCTTACAATGAAGGTTGCTTAAGCATTCCAGATATTCATGAAGATGTATTCAGAGAAGCTGTTGTTCATATTCAGTATTATGATGAAAATTTTAAATTCTTTCAAGAAACTTATTCAGGAATAATAGCACGTATCATTCAGCATGAATACGACCACATTGAAGGAAAATTATTTGTAGATCACTTGACACCACTGAAAAAGATGCTCTTGAAAAGAAAACTTCAAGAAATATCTTCCGGTGAAATTGAAACTAAATACAAAATGATTTTTCCGCATTTGAAAAAAAAGAGATAAAAACATTCAAATTTTTCTGATTAATATTTAAAATAATTTGATTTCCCTAATATGAAAAAATTTATCAATCAAGGAATCATTTTAATGTTTCTGATAGTATTATCAGCCGCTTGCAAGCCATCACAAAAAAAACTAACAGATAAAGTTTCTTCACTTGAAAAAAATTTGAGCAGTTATACTTTTGGAAAAACCGATACAGCAAAGCTTAATCTTAATACAAAAGATTTACTTAAAACATATCAAGACTTTGCAAAGTATTATCCTGATGATTCGTTTGCTCCTACTTATATTTTTAGAGCAGCCAATCTTTGCTTAAATATTAATAAGCCAAAACAAGCCATTGAACTTTTTGATGAATTAATAAAAAAATATCCTTCTAATAAAAGGATTCCAGACGGCTTATTTATCAAAGCTTTTATTTATGATAATTCTTTAAAAGATTATGTTCAGGCTAAAAAGTTTTATGAAGAATTTCTCACAAAATATCCTCAACATCCGTTTGCTGATGATGCAAAAAACAGCATAAAATATCTTGGCAAATCTCCGGAAGAAATTTTAGATATTATTTCAAAAGAAAAAGGGAAGCAATAACTTCCCTTTAACATTAATAACTCTAACCCAATTATGAATACCTATTTTAATGCGGCATTCATAATGTCTTCACTTGCATATTCGCCTAAATCTAATTTTGTTTTAATCTCACTAAAAGCTTTAATTGTATATTCCACATCTTCCATTGTATGATCTGCAGTTGGAATTAGTCTAATTAGAATAACACCTTTAGGAACAACCGGATAAAGCACAACTGAACAGAATATTTTATATGTTTCACGTATTGCATAAATAACATTTGATGCTTCAGCCACACCACCATAAAGAAACACAGGTGTTACAGGTGATTCTGTTTGTCCTAGATCAAAACCTCTAGCTCTTAAGCCACTTTGCAATGCATTAACAATTTTCCATAATCTTTCTCTCAATTGTGGTTGTGTTTTAATTATCTCTAATCTTTTTAAAGCACCGATAACAAGAGGCATTGGTAATGATTTAGCAAATATCTGTGAACGCATATTATAAGCTAAAAAACGAATCACATCTTCTCTCGCGGCAACAAATGCTCCGACTGCTGCCATTGATTTTGCAAATGTTGCAAAGTAAACATCTATTTCATCTTGGCATCCATAATGCTCACCAATACCGGCGCCAGTTTTGCCCATTGTTCCAAAACCATGAGCATCGTCAACTAAAAGACGAAATTTATACTTTTTCTTTAACTCAACAATTTTATCAATCTTGCCAAGATCGGCAACCATGCCGAAAACGCCTTCTGTAATCACAAGAATACCGCCACCAGTTTGTTCTGCCACTTTTGTTGCATGTTGCAATTGTTTCTCGCATGATTCAATATCATTATGTTTAAAAACAAATCTTTTCCCAAAATGTAATTGAACACCATCCAAAATACATGCGTGTGAATCTGAATCATACACAATCACATCTCTACGATCAACCAATGATTGAATAATAGACACCATTCCCTGATAACCAAAATTCAATAGATATGCTGCTTGCTTACTAACAAATGCAGCTAGTTCTTGTTCTAATTTTTCATGATAATTTGTTTGTCCAGACATCATGCGAGCGCCCATTGGAGAAGCCAATCCAAATTCTTTTGCAGCATCAGCATCTGCTTTTCTAACTTCAGGATGATTTGCCAAACCAAGATAATTGTTCAAACTCCAAACCAACATATCTTCGCCACGAAATTTCATTCGGTTTGATATTTCACCTTCCAACTTGGGAAACATGTAATATCCATGTGCAACTTTTGCATACTGACCTAAAGGTCCTAATTTTGAACTTACTTTATTAAAAATATCCACAGTTCTTAAATTTTATACATTAATACTATTTTTGATCTATTTTGCTTGCAAATTTATATTAATATAAGAAAACAAAACAATCTAATGATATTTTTATTTTAACATTTTAAAAACATTCAAAAACTCAAATTATCTAATATTCCAACAATCCTACTAAAAATATTTGTTTATAATTATTTAATTATTGCAAGTCATTTCAAGTTAAATTTAATAATTCAATAAATTATTATAATTTTGCAACCATTCTAACGTTTAGCCTCTTTACAAATAAAAATATCCATTGAAAAAAACTTTTTCCAAAACAATTAAATATTTTAGAAATATAATATTATTTCTTGCTTTAATGTTTGTCTTTGCCTTTTGTACAAGCAAGTTTCAAAAAGTGATGAAAGGTTCTGATTATAATCTTAAATTGGAAACAGCCATTCAATATTATCAAAAACAAAATTATTACAGAGCACTTGAATTGCTTGAAGAACTGATTTCATTGCTCAGAGGCACAGACAAAGCAGAGAAAGTATATTATTATTATGCCTATTGTCATTACGGCCAAGGTGATTATATGATGGCAAGTTTTCATTTTAAAAACTATTATACCACATTCCCAAGAGGAGAAAAAGCAACTGAATGTCAATATATGAGTGCTTACTGTAAATACCTTGATTCGCCTGAATATGGACTGGATCAAACAGAAACAACAGAAGCCATGAAAGAGTTGCAACTGTTCATTACAAAATATCCAAAAAATGACAGCGTAAAAAAATGCAATGAACTTATTGATATTTTAAGAGGAAAACTTAAAAAAAAGGCTTATAATCAAGCAATGTTATATTACAACATTAACGATTATAAAGCTGCTATACGAACATTTAAGAATGTTTTGAAAGATTATCCGGATATTGAAAATAAAGAAGAAATTCACTTTCTGATTGTTAAATCTTATTACAATTACGCTGATCGAAGTATCCCTGAAAAGAAAAAAGAAAGGCTTCAGGAAGCATTAAAAACATGCAATGATTTTTTATTAGCCTATCCAACATCAAAATTTTTAAAAGAAGTTAATCTGATTTTTAAGAATACTTCAAAAGAAATTAGTAAATTTGCAAATTCAAATACATAACAATTATGGATTACAAAAAAATTAAAACGGATAACTCTACAGTTACAAGAAACATCAATGAATTTACTAAAGACACTGATAATTCATACAAAACTGCTTGTATTCTGGCTATCCGCAGCAATCAGATCAATCAGGAAATAAAAAAAGAGTTGACTCAAAAATTAGATGAATTTGCTTTATCTACTGATAATCTTGAAGAAGTTTTTGAAAATCGTGAACAAATTGAAATTGCAAGATTTTATGAAAGACTTCCAAAACCTACGTTGATTGCTATTCACGAGTATTTAAACAACAATTTGGTTTTCAAGGAACCAATTGAAGAAGAAACTAAAAAAAGCGCTCCAGACAACAAAGAAGAGAACTAATTGTTTTTGCTTCATAGCAAATTTGCTTTCAGATGTTAAAAAACAAAAAAATTTTATTGGGCATCAGTGGAGGCATTGCTGCATATAAATCAGCAGTTCTTATTAGACTATTTATTAAAGCCGGTGCAGAAGTTAAAGTAGTTGCTACAAAAAATGCACTTCAATTTATTACAAAACTTACTTTAGAAACTTTATCCAGAAACCTTGTTTATATTGATTTGTTTGAAAATAATAACAAAGCGATAGAACATATCTCCATTACTGATTGGGCAGACATGTTCGTTGTAGCTCCTGCGTCTGCCAATATCATCGGAAAATTTGCCAATGGCATTGCTGATGATGCTTTATCCACAGCATTTCTGGCTTTCAACAAACCTGTATTTATTGCACCGGCGATGAATACAAAAATGTACAACCATTTTTCTGTTACAAAAAACATTCATTATTTAAAAGAAAATGGGATTCAGTTTATTGAACCTGTTGAAGGTGAATTAGCATGCGAATGGGAAGGCAAAGGAAGAATGGAAGAACCTGAAAACATTGTTGATTTCATCAACGCTTCATTAAAAAAAAAAAAACAATTTAAAAATAAAAAAGTATTAATCACCGCAGGCCCAACCTGTGAAATGCTTGATCCTGTTAGGTATTTAAGTAATTTTTCTTCAGGATTAATGGGATATTCCATTGCCGAAGAATTTGCCAAGCGAGGCGCTTCTGTTACATTAATTTCAGGACCAACGAATCTTTCAACAGATTTTAATGTTAAAAAAATTAATATTACTTCCGCTGAAGAAATGAATCAAGCATGTCAAAAAGAGTTTGCAAAATCGGATATCATAATAATGGCAGCGGCTGTGGCTGATTTCACACCAATAAAAAGTATTTCAAAAAAAATAAAAAAAGACGAAGGCGAATTAATTCTTCGTTTGAAAAAAACCACTGATATTGCTGCTGAATTAGGCAAAAAGAAAAAGAAAAACCAGTTATTTGTTGGCTTTGCGCTTGAAACTGATAATGAAATTCCAAATGCAATAAAAAAACTGAATAATAAAAACTTTGATTTCATCGTTATTAATTCCTTACAAGACGATGGCGCCGGGTTTAAACATAAAACAAATAAGATTTCTATTTTTGATAAAAATAAAAAAATCACACATTACGAATTGAAGCCCAAACAAGAAGTTGCTAAAGATATAATAGATTATATTTATGAATCTCAAAATTAAAACACTTGTTATACTCTTTTTTATTCTTGCTTTCAAAAGCCATGCGCAAGAATTGAATATTCAGGTTTCTGTTGCTGCTGATAAGATTCAGACGAGCGACAGAACTATTTTCACCGAAATGCAAACAGCTATCAATGAATTTCTGAATAACAGAAAATGGACAGGATATCATATCTCTTCGGAAGAACGTATTGAATGCAGCTTCTATATTAATATCACAGATCGCCCAACTGCAAATCAATTCAATGCAACGCTACAAATACAATGCAGACGGCCTATTTTTAATTCAACATATAGTTCTACTTTGCTAAACTATATTGACAGAGATTTTTCTTTTGAATTTCAAAAAGGTCAACCGCTTGAATTCAATGAAAACACATTTACATCAAATCTCACTTCGGTCCTATCCTATTATGTATATCTTTCTCTTGGATTATATTTTGATGCAGCAACTCTGCAAGGTGGAGCTCCATTTTATGAAAAAGTACAAACCATTATCAACAATGCACAAAGCGCTCCATACACAGGATGGAAAGCGTATGAAAATCAAAAAAACAGATATTGGATTATTGAAAATATTTTGAATAAAAGTTATGACGAATATCGCAATGCCATTTATACTTACTACCGTTTAGGTCTTGACCAAATGTACGAAAATCAGGAAACAGGTAGAAGCAATGTTTTCAAAGCACTTCAATCACTTGAGTTGGTTTATAGGCAAAAACCAGGGCTGATCATTATTTCAATGTTCTTTCTTACAAAATCAGATGAGCTCGCAAATATATTTACTCAAGGTTCACAATCTATGCGCGCTGATGCCCAAAAAATATGCAATCTGCTTGACCCAACCAATAGCAGCAAATACAAAAAGATGGTTGAAACTCCTTGATAATATTAAGGAATATGAAGGTATTTATGCATCTGAACAGATAATTTCCATTGCGGATTTTTCTGAATATAATCAATAATCATTGGTAAATATTTTTCTCTTCGGCTCCACTCCGGCTGAAGATAGAGCATACAAGCAGAGTTAACCAGCAAAGCATTTTGTTCAGCCCAAGCAAAATCATTATCATCGTGAATAATAACTTTCAATTCATCAGCAAAAGAAAAAATTGATTGAAGCGGTGGAAACTTTTTTTTTGGTGATAATGCAATCCAATCCCAACTACCTGAAAGCGCATGTGAACCTGAAGTTTCGAGGAACAAACGAATATTATTTTCTTTTAACTTTTCACATAAATAACTTAAATCATACATCAAAGGTTCACCACCTGTGATAATAACGGATTTGAGTGATTGATTCAAAATATTTTCAATGATTGTATCTGTCAATGTCAACGGATGACGTGATGAATTCCATGATTCCTTTTCATCACACCAACTGCAACCCACGTCGCAACCGCCTATCCGAAGAAAATATGCAGCCTCTCCTGAATGAAATCCTTCACCCTGAATGCTGATAAATTCTTCCATCAACGGAAGTGCTTTACCTTCTTTTAACAATAAACTTAAATCATTCATTAAGGAGAAAATAAATATTAAATTTCTTTTTTTATTGCTTTCAACGAGTTGGTCAATAAATTCAGATATAACAAGGGTTCTATGCTTTCATTATATTTAGAAATCAATCCGGAATGTTTTGAAACACTTTTAAAATCAACATCTCCAATTATTTTATATCCTGATTCATTTTCAACAGATATGATTTTATGCATACCTAAATCAATCACCACAGCATTTTCTTTAATTTTGTCTAGTTTAAATTCTCCTGGTTTTCCACTATCTAAAATCAAAATATCAGCATCTTTGCACAAGTCATTGAAATTATCATTTTTAATATCACAAATATTAAAACAATTTGCAGTTTGAAATTCTTTAAGCGATTTTAAAGTATTTTCATTCATTTTGTAAAACCCTTTAGAACCGGTAGCTACAAGAATATTTTTATTTTTAGCTGAAATAGAATAATGATTTAAAATTTGACCAACCAAACATGGCAACATGGAAAGATACGTATCCTGTTGATTATAATATTTGTTTAAATTATCAGGATGAATACCATCCACATCTTTTGATGGAGCGATTGATTGAATTATTTTTTCTGATGAAAAACGAACAGGCAATGGCAAATTCAAAACGATTCCATCAATCTCATCATCAGCATTGATAAATTCAATCAGTTCTAATAATTGTTCTTCTTTAATATTTTCCGGACAATGATAAATCGAAAACACAAATCCTGATTCATGCATCATCTTTTCTTTTTTACTTATAACATTATCAATTGAATCGTCTTCGCCTACTACTATTGCAGAAATATGAGGTAAATTCAAATTATTATCCAAAAGATAAGCAACCTCTTTGGCAACATTTTTTTTAACCTTTTCAAATATTTTTACACCGTCTATTATTTCCACAATTTTATTCTTTACAATTATATTTCAATTTATTTATTGTGGTTTTGGCATGTTCTGCATCATGCGCATCATGTTCTTTGCGCCACCCGTAGTTGTCATCATTTTCATCACTTTGCGAATATCATCAAATTGTTTAATGAGCTTATTCACTTCTTGAATATCTGTTCCACTACCAAGCGCAATACGTTTGCGGCGTGTACCATTAAGCAATGCAGGATTTTCGCGTTCAGCAGGAGTCATCGAACCAATGATTGCTTCAATACTTACAAAAGCATTATCATCAATATCAACATCCTTAACGGCTTTGCCCATACCTGGAATCATGCCAACCAAGTCTTTCATATTCCCCATCTTCTTCACTTGCTTGATTTGACTGAGAAAATCATTAAAATTAAATTGATTCTTTGCAATTTTTTTCTGTAACTTTTTAGCTTCTTCTTCATCAAACTGCTCCTGGGCGCGTTCTACAAGAGAAACAATATCTCCCATTCCCAAGATTCTATCTGCCATTCGTTCTGGATAAAAAACATCAATGGCATCCATCTTTTCTCCTACACCAACAAATTTTATTGGCTTATCAACCACTTCACGAACCGTCAATGCAGCGCCACCACGTGTATCACCATCCAATTTAGTAAGCACTACGCCACTGAAATCAAGGCGATCATTAAATGCTTTAGCAGTATTCACCGCATCCTGCCCAGTCATTGAATCAACAACAAATAATATTTCCTGCGGATTTAATGATTTTTTCAACGATGCAATTTCATTCATCATCTGTTCATCAATTGCCAAACGACCTGCAGTATCAACAATCACAACATTATGACCTTTTTGTACTGCATGATTAATAGCATTCTTAGCAATCTTTACAGCATCTTTGTTTTCAATTTCACTGTAAACTTCAACTTCTATTTGTCCACCAAGAACTTTAAGCTGTTCAATAGCTGCAGGACGATAAATGTCACATGCAGCAAGCATTGGATTCAAGCCTTTTTTCTCTTTTAAATATTTTGCTAACTTGGCTGAAAAGGTTGTTTTTCCTGAACCTTGCAAACCTGCCATCAAAATAATACATGGATTTCCTTTTATTTGTAGGTCAACACGGCTACCACCCATCAATGTGGCAAGCTCTTCATGCGCAATTTTCACCATGAGTTGCCCTGGAGAAACTGCTGTAAGTACATTCTGCCCTAAAGCTTTTTCCTTAATAGTATCTGTAAACTTTTTTGCTACTTTATAATGAACATCGGCATCAAGCAATGCTTTTCGAACTTCTTTTAAAGTTTCAGCAACATTTATTTCTGTAATATGACCATGACCTTTTAAGATTTTAAAGGCACGATCTAGTTTTTCATTTAAATTCTCAAACATAATACACTCTCAAATTTTATTAGAGTGCAAAGTTAAGAAACCTCAATGAATTTTCCTGCTAATTTTAAAAAACAAAAAGTTGCTTTAATCACTTAAATAGAAACATAAATTCCTATATAAATTATACCATTAAAAGGATAACGCTTTCCACTATAATTCTTAATTACAGATCTAAATGAATATCTAATTGAAGGTTCGGTAAATAAAGAAAGATGTTTAAATAAACTATAATTTAAACCCAGCCCAGCAAGAGCAATATAATCTATCTCGTTTACATTGGATAATTTTCCAATATGCTCCAGACTTCCATCTGATGTATGCACAAGAAATGTTTTATTAAATATAAGAAATGAAGGACTGATTCCACCAGATAAATAAATATTCAATCTTTTATTTATCAATTTATATTTTAATGTAATTGGCACTTCAATATATTGCATGGACTGAAATAAGCCATCATTGAGATAACATTCTTTTTTCAAATAATACACTCCACATTGAACGCCTAATCGATTTGACACATAATGTCCAACACTTAATCCTCCTGAGACAATAATTCGTGCATTTTCCAAACGATCATAATGTATAACAGGTTGAACATTATTTTTAACAAACAATTGATTTGTGTTAATATTATTTACCAATAAAGTATTGATATTAATAATTATATTGGAATCTTTAATGCCAATTATTTTACTTGAATTTACATTATAAACAACTTGATTTGAAGTTGAAGAAGAACTCGCCTTTTCAAAGCCTGAAGTGACACGACAGTTTAAATACCATTTATCTCCTTGATTCACCACTTTTGGAACATTAATATTTACAGCCAATAAAGAAGTTGTTTCATTTTGATTTTTTGATTTTAATGTGTCTTTAAAAATTGTTTCAATTTTAGAAACTTCTTTTTTTTCAACATTATGGCTAAAAAAGTTTGAATCCTTCAATATATTAACTTCTGAAAAAGAATTTTTCTTTAAACTATTTTTTTCTTTAAACATCTTTCCCAATTTATCAAAATTCTGACTTAATTCTTTTTGTTCTATATTATTATTTTTTTTATTCATTCCTTTTGGAAAAAAGACAAAAGAATTTGTATTATTTTTCAAAGGAATAGGTTGTTTTGAAATTTTAATATTATCAGATTCTTTTCTCAAATTTTCAATAGATTGAGTCAATTTCATTTGGTTTTCTTGCACAGATGAACTAGTTATTTTATTTAAAAAAAATTGTTGTTTAAAATCAAATTTCCGTGAAGCGAAATAATAGCCGGAACCAAAAGTAATCAGCAACAAAATAGAAGCTACAGACGACCATATCCAGATCATTGTTTTTTTCTTTTTCTGTTTATTCAGCTGCGTACAGATGTTATCCCAAATATATTCGGGAGGATATTCCTCAATATCATGCAACTTCATCCTGAATAGCTCATCAATATTATCTTTTTTCATTAACAAAAATTTTTTGTTCTAAAAAAAATTCTTCTTTTATTTTTTTTTGGAGAAATTGTCGTCCTCGTGACAAGTTTGACTTTGACGTTCCTTCGCTAATACCGAGCATTTCTCCTATCTCCTTATGAGAATATCCCTCTATAGCATACATATTAAAAACGAGCCTATATTGAGGTGACATTTCTTGAATTAAATTTAAAAGATCTTTTGATGATATCAAATCAATTACATGTTCATAGCCGACACTGCTGTCATATTCTGTAACATCTGAAATAGGAAACATATGAACAATTCTACGGTAACGTTCTAAAGCTGTATTCACCATGATTTTCCTGATCCAGCCCTCAAAAGAACCTTTTGATTCAAACTGACTGATCTTATTAAAAACTTTTATAAATCCATCCTGAACAATATCTTCAGCTTCGGTATAATCTTTCGAATACCGCAAACACACTCCAAACATCTTGTTACGAAAAAGCTTGTACAACTGCTTTTGCGAACAACTGTTTCCTGCAATGCACCCTTTAATAATATCATTTAAATCAGTCAAATCCGTACAGAAATTATATATAAGATGATATATTTAATAAAAGGTTGCTTGATAAGTTGAAATAAAAAACGATTAAATCAAAAAATCAATTTTCGCGAAAAAGAAGCATATTATATTCTTTCATGGATTGATCTTGGAATCAATTTTAAAACCATTGCAATTAAGCGCCAACGTTTAGTAACATAAACAACTTTCTTTTTTTGTTTTATTGCATTATAAATTAGTCGAGTTGCTTTTTCAACTGTTGCCACCCAAAATAATCCATCACCTTTTGCCATATCTGTATCAACAAATCCAGGTCTAACATCAGTAATAAAAATAGGCAGTTTCAAATAAACAGCTTTTTGTCGTAATGCTTCCAAATAATTTATTTGATACGCTTTTGTTGCATTATATGCTGGTGCTTGTCTTCCACCACGAAACCCTGCAATAGAGCTTATAGCAACTAAATGACCATTTTTTTTATTTTTAAAATAGTTGAATGACCAGTCTGCAATACCAGTAAATCCAGTAACATTAGTATCAATTGTCCGTTTTTCAATTGCAAAATCTAATTCAAAATTTATGTCACCCGCACCTGAACTAATAATAACCAAATCAAGTCCACCCAATTCATTCGTAAGTTCTTCTAATAGTTGAATTGTTTTATCAATATCTTTAACATCAAGCGTTTTGATAATAAATCCATCTTTATTCTTTCGTTGTAATTCTAAAAGCAATTCTGTTCGTCTGCCTGTAATACCGACTTTATAATTATTTTCAACAAGAAGTTGCGCAAGTCCTTTCCCAATACCTGATGAAGCACCTATTATTATTGCTTTTCTCATTATATCAATGTTTATTTATAAAAGAATTTTTCAGAAAGTATTTCTATCTCAATATTTATTTAAAACGTTATCATCAAAGGTGTTTTTTTTTATTTCAATATTATAACCGTAATTTTCAAACCCAGCAAAATAATTTTTCCGTTCATTGTATAAAAGTTTAAATTATATTTGAAAACATTTAATCAAAGACGTATACCAACAATGTCCAAATATTTAAACAATATTTATATTAAAATGAAAAATCCAAAAACAAAATTAATCATTCTTTTTCTAATATTTATTAGTTACGCATATGTAAATTCAATATTTGCACAACCTTCACGTTTCGAAAAAAATAAATTCATAAATGATAAAGGTGATACATTAAATTATTGCTCACTTTATCCCGATTACAATCCATCTCGAAAGTATCCGTTGGTAATATTTCTGCATGGTTCTGGTGAACGTGGAAATGACAATGAATCACAATTAAAATGGGGTGTTATGAAATTTGCAACAGACCAAGCAATGTCAATGTATCCTGCAATTGTTATTGCTCCACAATGTCCGGCAAATCAAAAATGGTCTAATTTTAAATCTAAAGATAATTCAAGAGAAATGCAACTTCAGGCAACGCCCAGCAAGCCGATGGAGCTTTTGTATCAATTAATTCAGCAGTTAATAAAAACGTCTTCTGTTGATACAAACCGCATTTACATTACAGGACTTTCAATGGGAGGCTATGGCACCTTTGATGCAATCTCAAGGTATCCGCATTTATTTGCAGCCGCAGTGCCGGTTTGCGGCGGAGGTGATACTTCAAAAGCAGCCTTGATAGCACATATTCCTATTTGGATTTTTCATGGTTCTGAAGATGCCGTGGTTAATCCTCTTTTTTCTGTTGATATGCTATCTGCATTAATTAATGTTCACGCACATCCAGGTTTTACAATGCTTCCAGAGACAGGACATTTTTCGTGGATAGCAGCTTATAATGATCCACTCATGATTGAATGGATGTTCAGACAACACAAATAAACATGATTGTAATACAAACTGATTTAATTTTTCCATTTTTTTTCTTAACTTTATAGTCTGAAAATAAATTATTATTTATGGCTTTCGACATATTGATAACAATAGGTTTGGTTATTCTGAATGCATTTTTTGTTGCTTCAGAATTTGCAATTGTGAAAGTACGTTCGTCGCAAATTGAAACAGAAAAAAAAATTGGCGGATTACAAGCAAAAATTGCTTCCGGAATTTTAAAAAATCTGGATGCTTATCTTGCTGCAACACAACTCGGAATTACCATTGCAAGTTTAGGTTTGGGATGGATTGGGAAAAGTGTGGTTGCATCCATCATTCTTAATTTTATGCATTTTATAAATGTCAATATTTCCATTTCTTTAGCCGAAGCTATTGCTTTACCTTTGGCATTTGCCACCATCACTTTTTTACATATTATATTCGGCGAATTAGCTCCTAAGTCAATATCCATAAGGTATCCATTAAAAACCGCTTTATGGTTTGCTTTGCCTCTAAAACTTTTTTACTATATCTTTTTGCCGTTTATATGGATACTGAATAAAACATCTGTTTTTATTTTAAAATCAATTGGCATCAAACCCTTACGGGAGAGCGAGATTCATTCGGAAGAAGAAATAAAAGTCATCATTGATGAAAGCAAAAAAGGCGGTATTCTTGAAAAAGATGAAACAGAACTGTTACACAATGTTTTTAATTTTGGCGATCTGAAAGTGAAACATGTGATGGTTCCAAGTGGAAAAATTTATGCTATTGACATTAACAATTCTCAGGAAACCATTATCAATAAAGTGATTGAAGAAAATTACAGTCGAATTCCTGTTTACCATGAAAATTTAAATACAATAATTGGAATTCTTTTTTCAAAAGATCTTTTAAAAATTGCTGCAGCAAAAGAAAAAATCAATATCAGAAGTATTTTACATCCGGTAAACTTTGTCGTATTGTCAAAACCTATTGATGATCTTTTAAAAGAATTTCAATCAAAACATATTCACATGGCTGTTGTTATCAATGAATTCGGTGAAACCGAAGGTATTGTTACGATGGAAGATATTATTGAAAAAATCGTTGGCGAAATTCAAGATGAATATGATGATGAAAAACCAACCATTGAGAAAAAAAGCGAGAATGAATTTATTGTTAATGCATATGAGTCTATTGTAGATATTAATAAAATTTTACCCGAACCATTGCCTGAAAGCAATGATTATGTAACCTTTGCAGGATTGCTAAATCATCTTTATCATAAGATTCCTGCAGTTAATGAAATTTATTATTATAAAAACTATCAGTTTAAAATATTAAAAGTTAAAAATAATGTTGAACTCGTTCAAATTATTTTGATTAATAACTTTTAAACTATTTTCCTATTTAAAATATCATGACAAATATTGAAAACAATTTAACTGAAATACTTTCTACAATTCCTGAAAATGTCAAGTTGATTGCTGTTTCTAAGTTTCATCCGGTTGATACGATTTTAAGGGCATTTCAGGCTGGACAAAAAATATTTGGTGAAAATAAAGTTCAGGAATTAGTCAGTAAACAAGCGCTTCTTCCAAAAGAAATCGAATGGCATTTGATCGGACATTTACAATCAAACAAAGTAAAATATATTGCGCCATTCGTTCATCTCATTCATGGCGTTGATAGCTTGAGTTTGCTACAAACCATAAATAAAGAAGCATTAAAAAACAATCGAATGATCAACTGTTTGCTCCAATTACATATTGCAGAAGAAGAAACTAAATTTGGTTTGTCATTTGAAGAAGCTGAAAATATTCTTGAAAATCTTAAAAACTCACCATTACAAAACATCCGTATTGCAGGATTAATGGGCATGGCAACGTTTACAGACGACAAAGTTCAAGTAAGAAAAGAATTTCGTTATCTGGCTGATTGTTTCAAAAAATTTAAAAATGATTTCTTCATTGACAATCCTGAGTTTAAAGAATTATCAATGGGCATGTCTGATGATTATCAAATTGCCATTGAAGAAGGCAGCACCATGGTTAGAATCGGCACAGCTATTTTTGGCAAACGAGAATATTAGTTTTGTAAATATATCTTTTTTGTAATTATTTTTTCGCAAGAAATAATCTGAACACAATAAATTCCAGTTGATGTTTTTTTCAAAATATTATTTAGATTAATTACATTATTTTTTTCTGAAACACTTTGCTTCAACAATAATTTCCCTTGCATATCAAATATCTTCACTGCCATTTCTCCATAGGATTCAGAAATATTTTTAACAACTAAATTATTATTTAACGAGTAAATACCAATATTATCAAAGCTTTTCAAAGAATTATCTTTAATATTATTTGTTAAAGATGATTGAAAATGAAGTAAAAATCTTTTGTCGTTTTTTACAGAAGAAGTAAAAAAATTATATCCATTTTCATTCAAAGAATATTCCTGATTTGTTTTCCTGTCAAGCAATGAAACTAATGTATTATTATCATTTAAATTATTTTCAACTATTTTTAAATTATAATTAGCAGCCGAAGATGCTGTAAATTCAAGTGGTACAAAAAATTCATTCGTAAAATTTGTAGGTAAAAAATTAACAACCAAACGAATGCTGTCTTTATCATTCGTAATTGAACTTAATTTCAAATTAGGATCTTCTATTTCTGGTAATGAATAAGCATCATAATCGTTATCAAAACCATTACTTGCATCATTTGCAAAACCAATAATAATTTCATCTGAAGACACACTATCTGTAAGTAAAATCGAAATATGTTTCAAAGAAATATTCTGTTTTTCTTTATCTGATTTTTTATAAAACGGTTGATTGTAAGCTATTCTCACTCTGTTATCCAAAGAAAATAATCCGGCACTGTTGCAATGCAAGTAAAATCCCTGCATTGGAGCAATATATCTTGTGCCGCCATTTGTAGATAAATGTGAAATTTTATTATACGTAGATGTGCGCAAATTTTTTGCATCATAAAAATAAATCACAGGATCAGTATTCTGGCAATTCCATCCATCTGCCGCTTCCCAATCAATTGCGCATGGATAAGGATTTCCAACTAAATGCCAACCATTATACCCAGTATAAGTTAAAGGATATGAAACAGTGCCAGAATGTATTTTATCAACTGAAGATTTTAAGGTTATAAAGCGAGAAGGATTCATTGCATCACAAAATTTCATTGCATATCCCCTACCCAACTCTAAAACATCTGATTTTACAAGATTTTCATAAATATCTTTTTCTTCATTATATTGTTTTAAATAATATCCGTGAAATGCATAAACGTTATTCATATCAAGAGGTGCAGACAAATAATGCCAATGACTTGACGTATCATATAATTGAATAACGACAGTATCAATACCACCGCAACCTGTAATTGATGAAGTGTTATCTTCAATTACTAATTGCCCAATATGATGCGGATCAGAAGAGAATATATTTAATCTGTCGCATATTTTCATTGTTCTTCCACCGGCTTTTAATGTTAAAAAACTTCCTGCTGAAATATTTACTTTATAAAAAGTTGTAATCATCGTATTTCCTGAAACAGCTGAATTTCCAGTGAAATTAACGATTCCATTCCGTGCAATAAAATTTCCGGAATTATTAAATTCTCCAGTAATATTAATTGTGTGATTATCTGTTGAAACATCCAAGGTTGAATTTGTAATTTTTAAGTATCCATTTATTTTAATATCTCCATTCAACGTTTTTATTCCTGTTCCTGCAATTTCAAGATTTCCATAAGAAACGGGAATTGTAGAAATAGTCTGCGCTCCGGATGAAGCATAGCTTACAATACTTTTATTTGTCAAATTTATTTTTGTAGATAAAAATCCGGATGGAAAACTATTTTGAATAGTTAATTTTGTTGAATCTTCCAGAACTAAATTTCCTATTGAATTACCTGATAATACATATCCTCCATCTGAAAATTCTCCTTTGGAAATACTTAAATTTCCTGATATTGTTAAATTATTTGACAATGAAACTTTATTAGAATTTAGAATCTGAAGATCATTACATTGTTGTCCAATGAAGCTACCGGTAGCTTGTTCAGATGAACCATAAAATATATAATTTGCTTTGCTACTTAAATTTTTGTTTGAACAAGTTATATTTCCATTCACTCCATTAATGTGAGAAGTCTTTAATGTAGCTCCATCATTTAAATAAAATGTGCCAGTGCTTCCATCTATATTTGAATTCGACATATTTAAAATAGAGCCGGAAGCAACTGAAAAATTAATTGCATTGCTAAATACGCCTGATGTACGATTAAAAAGCTGTTCGCCGTTATTAATAAAATAAAAAGTTGGTGAAGAAGATGAAGTAACTTTTGAAATTATTCCTCCGAAAAAATTAAAATCTCCTTTAAGATTGATGTTCACATTGCTTGAAGATGCAGTCATTTCTAATGAACCGCCTTGCATATTAAAATTTCGACCAATATTCATTGTATAAGATGATTGAGAATTTATCAATCTTATTTTCCCAGTTCCAGTATTTATTATTGAAAAATTTCCACGAATATTCTGCAAAACACCACCGGTAGCTGTGTTGAAAGCAGTAGTTTGTTTCGGACAATTCCATTCTATATTCCAAAATTGTTGTTCAGCTCCACTATAAAAATTCAGACTCGTTTCAAAACCTGAAATTCTTAATGTAGAACCTTCATCCCACAATGCTTCAGGAATTGTATTATCAGTAGTAGCATGCTCATACACTGCATTGTTTTGAACTTCAAACACACTACCGGAATTTAAAACAATATTATGATTTGCGTCAGCATCACGAAAAAATAATCCTCCGGATTTTATTAAAAAATCTGACCCTTGTCCATCATTTATAATAAAATTTCTTCGTGGCGTAGCTGATGTAGAAGACATTTTTAATATACCTTCAACTGAAAGCTGGTCAACGGTGAGACCGGCTACAGGAAGCAAATTCATTGTGATTGTAACTATATGATTTTTCTGAATTAAAATATTTCCATTGTTGTAAGTTGGATATGAATTTGCGTTATTCCATTTTGAACCATCATACATTTGCCAAGTTGTTGCATCAGTCCAGTTGCCGATTTGACAACTGCGATAATCACCTGATGATTGTGCAAATACAGTATGATTAAAATAAAGTATTAAAATGATTATTACTTTTTTAAAACCTTTTTTTTGAAGATTTAAAAATCCGAATCTTATATTATTATTAAATTTTAAATAAATAAAGTAGTTCATAATTATGTTTTTTTACACAAAATTATAAACGAATACTTTAAGTTTTCATGAGTATAAATACCTCATATATGGAGTATTTATACTCACTTTTCGACTAAATTTCTAATAAATGGTTTCAGATTAACAAACAACTAACTTGAATATAGTAATACAACATTACATTTTCACCCATTTATGTTGAACAGCATACTTTATGAGTGCTGACGTACTCTTTACACCTATTTTTTTAAAAATACGATATTTATGTCCTTGAATAGTTCTTTTGCTTAATCCTAATATTTTAGCAATTTCAATAATCGTATTACCTTCGCATATCAGCCTAATAATCTCAACTGAACGTGCAGATATATATATATCTTTAAATAGTATTCTATCGCTATAAATTTCTACGTTTTTATTGGATGTATTTAAATAATGATTTATTATTACTGATGACAAACTATTTGAATAATAATAACTTTTGCCGTCTATTAGAGTTGTTAATGCATTTTTTAATTCTTCTTTGGTAACGTTTTTTAAAATAAATCCTCTAGACCCCGCATCAAACATACTTTTAACATATTCATCCTCTTCGTGCATTGTTAATGCAACAATAATAAGCTTAGGATATTTAGCTAATGCTTTTTTTGTAGCTTCAATACCATTCATTTGAGGCATTTTGACATCCATTAATACAATATCAGGGTTTAATTCCTCAATTAATTCTAAAAACTCTATTCCACTGGAAGCTTCACCTATTACAACTGCAAACTTTAATTCTTCTAGCAAAAGACGTAGCCCCTTTCTGAATATCAAGTGGTCATCAACAATTATAATTTTAATTGGTTTCATTTATTAATTAATTTATTTTGTTTTTTTACTAATTAAAACATATCATAATCTCACATAAATAAACTTATTATTTTTCTATTTCAAATTCAATTTGAAAATTAACGCCTTCATTGAATAAATAATCAAAACTTCCATTTAATAATTTTATTCTATTGCCCAAATATAACAAACCATAACCACAAAATTTTTCATCAGTAGAAACTTTATTAAAATCAAATCCTTTTCCATTATCTTTATAAAACACCTTGATTTTTTTTTCTTCGTGAACTACATTAATAAAAATAAAATTTGCAGAAGAATGTTTGAGTGTATTGTTGATCAATTCAATGATTGTTCTGTAAAGAATTATTTCTTTATCCTGTTCAAATCTTATTTTACAATTATTTTTAAAATCTATACTGACCTTCCCTGTTAAATTTATCTTATTGCAAAACGAATAAATAGCATTGGAAAGTCCAAAATCTGTAAGTATATTAGGAATTAAGTTGTATGAAATTTCTTTAGTTTTCCTGATGGTTTCGTCTAGTATCTCATACGCTGTATTATATAATTCTTTTTTCTTTTCAACGCTGTGAGTGCCTGTATCTAATATATTCAAATAAATTTTCAACACAGATAATAAAGGACCTAAATAATCATGAATATCTTCGGCAAAATGTTTTCTTTCTTTTTCTTCAGTCTCTATTATTTTGTTCAGCATTTTTTTTTCAGTTTCTTTCAACTCGGTAATATCATGCAAGGAACCACAAATAATTTCATCACCAGTCTCAACAGAGCACAATAATTGAATATTTAACGTGAAATTTCTCAATGTACCATCTTTTCTTTTTAGTAATAAATTAATTCCATTTATACTTTCTGAATTTTTTATTACCCCTGAAAGAAAACTTTTATCATTTTCATCATTAAATAATAAAGAAAAATCTTTATTTAAAAGTTCTTCTCGATAATAACCAAGCAATAGTTTTACTGAAGGACTAACTTCACAAAATATATTATTACGATCAAGTTCAAAATATACATCTTGAAAATTTTCAAATATTGAACGGTACTTAAATTCACTCCTGACTATTCTAGCTTGTGATCGTTTAAGTTCCTTTTCTAATTCATACCGTTTTATTGCATGTACTATTTTTGTTGGAAGCATTTTGATAAAACCAATATCTTTTACAGTATAATCATATGCACCCAATTTCATCATTTCTACAGCAATGTTTTCATCTCCCTGACCTGTCATTAAAATATAAGGAATATAAATGTTTTTATTTTGAAGACAAATAATAATATCCTTGGCGGTCATATCTCCTAAAAAAAAATCAAAAAGGAAAAAACTATTAATAAACTGATTGTTTGCTATTTTATCAAGAATCTCACTTCCTGAAGCCAAACTTTCAGTTTTGAATCCATTTTTAACAAGTTCTATTTGAATCAATTTATTCAAAGAAAAATTGTCTTCAACAATAACAATTGTAGATATAGTTCCTATTTGATGATCATCTTTTATCATTTTTTTATCAATGATTATTTAAAATAAATTGCAAAATACTAAAAATTACTAATATCAAATTTTTATTTAAATTTTAATATTTCATTTTTTAGCATGTTTTTTTCAAAGCAAAAAAACTTTTTTTTACACATTGTTTATTGCGAAAGCGAATAAACTAAATTAAAAAGGAGATAACTTTTGTTTAAATAAAAAAATTTTATATTTTTGCAACCCCAAATTTAAGTTCTTTTATGGTCCGTTCGTCTAGGGGTTAGGACACAAGATTTTCATTCTTGCAACAGGGGTTCGATTCCCCTACGGACTACAACTTAAAAAGCTATTAATAATTCACTATTTATTAATAGCTTTTTTCATTATATGAATTTGAATTCTCAATATTTGAATTTTTTAAATTTTACTTTTTGATTTTATTATAATAATTCTCATTTATTGTTCAGTTATTTTAATTATAATTCCTTTAAATATGAACAGACATAAAATCAAACAATCGTAATCATATAAGCAATTACCTCACAAAAATTTATTCACCAAACTTCCACTTGACACAACAAAATATATTTTGTACCTTTGTAAAACTACATTATTTTTAGAACTAAAAAACAATTAGTTTAATATATTGAATGTATTTATTTGCATTTTTAATTTATCAATAATTTTAAAATTACGACTATGAAAAAAACATTTAAATTAATTATTTATTTTTTTATTCTATTGCCTTTAATTAGTCAGGCGCAATGGAAATGGTTAAATCCAAAACCACAAGGTTATAATTTAAATTCTGTTAAATTTATTAATACGAATACAGGCTTTGCTGTTGGTGACAAAGGTATAATATTAAAAACTATTGATGGTGGTACAAATTGGATAGTACAAAAAACATCAATCACTTTTAATCTATATTCAGTTTCTTTTACTGATATAAATACCGGATTTGCTGTGGGCGATATGGGAACTATTTTGTCAACAACTGACGGCGGAAAAACATGGACAGAAAAAGTTCTTGAAACACCATTTAAGTCTAGTTATTTTATAAATAAAAACGTTGGCTATCTTGCCGGTCAAAGTTATAGCAAGAACGGTATAATATTAAAAACCACAGATGGTGGTAATACTTGGATAAATAAGGATTCAGGAATATCATGTATTATTATTAATTCGATTGCATTTTCTGACACATCTATTGGATATGCCGTGGGTGATAGTGGTAAAATATTTAAGACTATAAATAGTGGAATAAGCTGGACTGCTCAATCTTCAGGCGATACAACAACATTAACATCTGTTTGTTTTATTGATAGCCTTACAGGATTTGCAGTAAGTTCAAATGGAAAAATAATAAAAACAATTGATGGTGGTAAAAACTGGATTACTTCTTCGTCTAAAAATGCACCCTTAAATTCTATTTATTTTTTTGATGCAAATACCGGCTTTGCTACCGGAATGCAAGGAACCATTCTATCAACTACGGATGGTGGTAAAAACTGGTCAAAGCAAACCACGAATACTATTTCTACTTTAAATTCTATTATTTTCATTGATTCAAAAACTGGTTTTGCAGTTGGCAAATTTGGAAAGACATTAAAAACATCTGATGGTGGTAAAAACTGGACATCCACTGCTTCAGCCAGCGAAAACGATCTGCTTTCTGTTGATTTTATTAATACAAATAATGGTTTAATTGTTGGATTAAATGGAACAATTTTAAAAACAACTGATGGTGGTAAAACGTTAACTACTCTGACAGCTAACACATCAAATTCTTTAAATTCTGTTCGTATGCTTAACAGCAATGTAGCCTATATTGCTGGTTCTAATGGAACAATATTGCAAACGACTAATGGTGGATCAAAATGGTCTTTATTAAATTCAGGAACAACTAAAAATCTACGTTCACTTTATTTTACCGATGTAAATATTGGTTACGCTGTGGGTGATAGTGGAATTATTTTAAAAACAACTAATGGCGGAAGTCAATGGGATCAACAGTCCTCCGGAACAACTTCTACTCTCTATTCTATTTTCTTTCCTGTAAATGATACAGGTTATGCTGTTAGCGATAGTGGGAAAATAGTTACAACAACTGACGGAGGTAAAACATGGATATTGTCGCAACCCACATCAATAGGACCATATTACAATTTACGTTCTGTCTATTTCACTGATTCAAAAACAGGTTATGTAGCAGGTCCGGGTTCAAATCTTTATAGTACAAAAGATGGTGGCGTCAGTTGGATGTTCGAAAGTGCTTATAGTTCAGGAATGGGAATGGTTTCTTTTATTTCATCAGTCTGTATGACTAAAGATGGAAAGGGTTACGCAGTGGGTGATGGTGGAAATATATTACAAGGGCCTGGCATGTGGAATGGTCAATTTCAAAATTCTCCCGCCTCAAATCCTTTATATTCAGTCTGCTTCCCAGCTAATGATACGGGCTATGCTGTGGGTGATGGCGGAACAATATTGAAAACAGTTAATGGTGGATGCGGCAAACCAGTTGTTATTTCGCCTCCTGATAAAAATATAGTTGTTTGTAAAGGTAATACATTAGTGCTTGATATTAAAGCTACAGGCACTGAACCATTAGAATATGTTTGGCAATATTCAGATTATACTGGTATTACTAATAATATAGTAATAGGTAATCAATTAATTTTAAATACTGATTCTATTAAATACGGTTATTATTCATATTTTGTAGAAAACCAATGCGGAATGATAAGAGAAGATTCAATATCTATTTCTGTTAGAAATGTTGGTTCTTACTTTAATCTTGCGAAATTAGATACATTGAAAAATATTGCAACATTCAATTCTAATCTTGGCAAAAGCAAAGGAACGAGAAATGGATATTACTATTTCTGGGATTTTGATAATGGACAATATTCAAATTTGCAAAATCCAACCATTCAATTCAACGCTGGTAATTATAACGTTTGCCTCACAACCACAGATTCTATAACCGGTTGTCAAGCTAAAAACTGTTTTGATTATAATTTTGGCGGCGTTCCAAAATGCAAAGCGTCATTTACTCATGTTGACACAACGCTTTCTAATTCTCATTTCCCATTATCTTTTCATGCTGATTCAACTGACTTTGCTAATACCACTTATCATTGGGAGTTTGGCAATGGTGTAACATGGGATTGTATAGGCAGTTCAGTAACAGTATTGGGATATAAATTATATTGCAAAAACCCGATTATGGATTATCAAAAAGAAGGTTATTACAAAGTAAAACTTACAGTTATGTGTCCTGCTTCTCCTGAACCAGTGAGCGATTCGTATGAAGAAATAATTCAAATTGGAAATCCTCAACAAGATTGCAAAGCAGATTATATCTATAATTTAGATTTAAACACACATACTGCTGCATTTATCAATCAATCAAAAGGATTACTTCTTGGGAAATATTTATGGGACTTCGGGAATGGTGATACTACAAGTATTGAAAATCCTATATATACGTTTAAAGATAACGATTTCCACAATGTATGTTTGTCAGTTTCAAGTGATTGGTGTAAAAATATCAAATGTCAAAAAATAAAAACCGGCGATGATATTATGATATGTTCTGCAAATTTCAATTTCACCATTGATTCAGCCTCTAAAACTGCATCATTCATTGATAAATCCATGGGAAATCCAACTTCATGGATTTGGAATTTTGGCGATGGACAAGGCACTTCAACTAAAAAGAATCCTAAATACACCTATCAAAATTCTGGAATTTATCAGGTAAGTTTAGAAATTAATAATAATCTTACTTCATGTACCAGCTTCCAAAATGAAGTGATTAATGTAGCTACTGGATTCCATATGTTAAGATGTAAATTCGGATATATTGAAAATAAAAAATTCAACACCAAAGGCGTATTTCCTGTTGAATTCAAAGGTGCAACGTATGGAGATGCAGATGAAGTTGAATGGGATTTTGGTGATAGTACATCAAACTCTTCGTCTCTATCACCTTCGCATCAATATGCAGATACCGGAACTTATAATGTTTGCATGATAGTAAATAATGCCAATCTCGGACAGAGTGATACTTCATGTAGTCAAGTAAAAGTTCTTTCGGATAATATTATTGGCATCTATAAATATAACAATTTAAATATGTCGTTATCTAATTATCCAAATCCAATGAACAATTCAACAAATATTATTTATACGCTTCCTTCATCAACCAATGTTGAATTGAATGTTTATAATATTACCGGAAATAAAATTTCAACACTAATCAATTCAGAACAAAGCACTGGTAAATACAAGGTTGAATGGAATGGCTCAGGTTTAAGCAATGGATTATACTATTTGCAACTTAAAACGAATGCAGGAGTTGTTACAAATAAAATAATCATTCTAAAATAAAAGGTTCAAACTAAAAATTAAAATCCCTTCTTTACTAATTTAAAGAAGGGATTTTTTTTGAAAGTTCTTGAATAAAGAAACAGAATTAAATATTCAGCAATGATTTTACTTTCTCTGAAATCGATTTTCCATCAGCTTTTCCGGCTAATTCTTTAGCAGCAGTACCAATCACTCGTCCCATATCTTTAATGGATGTTGCATTAATTTTTGCAATGATTTCTTTCAGAACGGCCGTCAATTCTTCATCTGACAATTGTGCTGGAAGATATTTTTCAATATAAGATGCTTGAAGAATTTCAATATCTGCCAATTCAGGTCTATTGTTTTGATTATAAATTTCTGCAGATTCTTTTCTTTGTTTTATAAGCTTTTGAATGATGCTGATTTCTTTTTCACTTGATAATTCTTGTGGTGCACCCTTTTCAGTTTTTGCCAGCAAGAATGCAGCTTTAATAGCTTTCAATGCATCTAATTTATCTTTTTCTTTTGCAAGCATTGCTTTCTTTAAATCCTCATTGATGATGTCAAATAAACTCATATTTATTTAATTTATTGTTTTTGTTTTTTTAATAAAATCAGACAGACAAGTTGTTATACCTATATAATTGGGGGAACCGGCAGCATAATACGCTGAACGTGCGTAATTGATGCTGAATTTAGATATTTTAATTCCTACACCCCATGAAAAACCAACAGTTCCAGGTTTTGCAACAACTTGCATTTCTTTTCTTCGTTTATAATTATATCCTAAACGTATAAAGAAATTTTTCGCAGGACTAAATTCACCACCAACTACAATATGTCTTAACGCTTTATCAGTGAATTTATCAAAACCACTCTTTTTATCAACTGCTCCTGTAAGCATATTCACAGTATTTTCAGGATGAAGCGGATCATTATACGTTAAATCCCATTTTTCAAGATGTGTGAATAATAATGATAATCGAAAAGGGACATGTTCCATTTTTTTTGAAAGACCTGCTTGTATTTCAAATGGCACAGGCTCTGTATTTCCTGGCACATAAGCTGTAATCTGTCTTCCAATATTTTTAAAAATTAAAGATGCTGAAAAATTATTTTTTTTGTTGTGATATGTGCCTGCCACATCAACAGCCAAGCCAAGAGAACTATATGTTTCAAGTTTTGAATAAATAAATTTAATATTTGAACCAATAGTAAAATGTTGACTAAGCGTTCTACCCCACCCGATATCAAAAGAATAATCTGCAGCGCTGAAAGTACCGGTTACTAAACCTGTTTCATCTGCTGCTGTGAATTTGCCATAATTAACAAATTGCATCGTAGTAACAAAACTCCCTAACTTTTTAAATGTCTTGGAATACGAAGCAAATCCGTAATTAATATCCGAATACATATCAACAAAATTGAGCGATAAATTATTATTCATTTTGTTGCTAATCAGAGAAGGATTAGAAACTGAAAGATTTATATCATCATCATTGATTGACAAGAAACTACCACCCATAGCCGTCACACGTGGAGAGTTTGTCAAGTCTAATGAATTATAAACACTATTGCCACCAATTTGAGAAAAAACAGTAAATATATTGGTTGAAATAAGAAGTAGAACGAAAGAGTATTTAACTATTTTTTTCACTGAATGGATATTAAATTTTAATCTGTATGAAAACAATTTAAACGTTTATTAAACAAACATATTGCCTTCAAATATTTTTGGATGTTTTGTAATTATAAAAAATTATTTATCAAAAATAACGAATTGTATTTAATTGACAAGGTTTGAAAGGAATGAATAAGATTATAAAGTAAAAAAATATTTATTTCAATTTCTCATGAATAGTCAAAACCTGCGGAATCAGCAGTTGTTTCTCATCATTGTAAATAATATAATCTGAAGATTCTTTTTTCTTTTCCTCATCTAATTGTTGCTTCATTCTTGCCAAAACATCTTGTTCTGTGCAATGGTCACGCTTGATAATCCTTGAAATACGAAGGGTTTCGGGAGCAGAAACAAAAATTATTTCATCCACATTTTCATAAAAACCAGATTCAAATAAAATGGCTGATTCAATAATTACATATTTAAATTCTGCATTTTTTTCGCACCAATCATTGAATTTGCGCTTAACCAGCGGATGTATGAATTCATTAATAAAATTAAGCGCTTTGGTATCATTAAAAATTTTTTGTGCTAAAATTTTTATATCAATTTCTTGCTGTAAATTAAAGATGCTTTCACCAAAATATTTTTGCAATTCTTCTTTCACTTCCGGCAAAAAATAAAGCGCTTTTGCTTCTGCATCCGAATAATACACAGGAATGCCAAGGTGACTGAATATGTCGGCAACAGTTGATTTTCCGCTGCCTATTCCTCCGGTTAATCCGATTTTTAACATTATCGTTTGATTAAAATATATTCAGTTTTCTCCGGATATATTTTTGTCAGATTGATAAAATCCGGTTTGTGAATAATCTGAATGGGTAATGTTTTGCTATCCGCTGAATTCGGGCAATTAACAATGGCTTGAAACATGTTTGGATCAACAGAACTGAATTTGCTAACAGGAACCTGAAAAATTATCGTAACATCATCAGGAAAAATTTTTAATTGATAATTTTTATTGCAATTACCAACGGCAACAGGAATAATGATTTTTCGTTCAGTAAACTCTTCAACTTTAACATTTGCTGTGATCTCATTTTTATCAAAAAATAATAAATTATCCTTCACAGGATTAATTAATTTTAATGTGTAAATATTACTTTTTGAAATATTTGCAATGATTTTTTTTTCGGTTTTGACAAATCGAATAGTATCAATAATGCTTTTTTCTCCTCTTAAAGTAATACTATCAAAATTATAAAAAATATTTTTAGTCATTTTGAATTGACGTGCCGGATAGACTGTAAAATCAGTAATTACAGGAACTTTCTTGTAATATTCATCACTTAAAGTATATTGTAATTTTGAAGGAAATATAGAGATAATTTCATATTCATCATTGAGTTGATTTGTAATGCACTCTATGATTTCTTTATTATTTAAACTAACAATACTTTTTTCATTTTGACGAATCAATGGAATACCTTTCAAATCAATATAAATATGCTTTGGATTAGCCAAAACAAAATGAAAAAGTCTATTTTTTTTAGTATGTAATTTTAGTTTAAGAACAGTATCAATTGAATTCAATAAAATCTTACCGGTCGGTATATTGACCGGAATTACAGTATAACTTGAAACAACATAGTTTATTTCAGCCTGTTTAATTGAGAACCAAATTAAAAAAGATATAAAAAAACAGACAAAAAATATCTTACCGTTATTTCTGATTTTTTTTGAAATCAAAAGAATAAAAATAAACTGTTATTTATTTTGTTGTAATTGCTGATCTTGAGCTTGACCTGTTGAAGAAATATCCATTGCTACAGCAGATTTTTCCATTTTCAATCTGTTCTGTCCTTCAACTTCAATGATTACAGTTGTTTCAGCTACTTCAAGAATTTTTCCGTGAATGCCGCCAATTGTGATAATTTTATCACCTTTTTTCAATGACTCTCTGAATTTTTTTTGTTCTTTGGTTTTCTTCATTTGTGGACGAATAAAGAAAAAATAAAATACGACAAAGATCAATACAATGAATATTAAATTCATTTGTCCACCTGGCTGTCCGCCGCCTGATGCAGGAGCTCCCATCAATGTTAAATGTAAAAGGTTCATTCTGATTTGGATTTAATTATTAATAAATATTATTTTTTATTTTCTTCCGGCACTTGAACAAATGCTCGAATTTTTATTTGTTTTTCGTTTGGAACTGTGTTTGCAATAATTGTGACTGTTTTTTCCTGATTTCCACTTTTGCCTTCTGTATTGAAAAGCACTTCAATAATGCCATCCGCGCCAGGAGCAATTGGTTTATTTGAAAATGTTGGTATTGTGCAACCGCAGGAACCATAAGCATCTGCGATAAGCAAATCTGATTTTCCTACGTTTTTAAATTTAAAAGCAAATGAAACTTTTTCACCTTGAGCAACTTTCCCAAAATCATGTAACTCACTTTCAAATTTAAAAGCAGCGCTATTCTCTTTCTTAGTGCCAGAAGCAGTTGCAGGATTATTCACAACATCTGAATTGAGTTGTTTGTTGTCATGTCTTCCACATGAAAAAAGGATAAAAGCGAATATAAAAAAGATGTAGAAATTTATATGTTTCATTGTTGTTTTATTGGCAAAGTTAGAAAAAATAATAATGTAAAATTTATTCTTTCAATCCTCTTCCGAATTTTTTAATTTTATCTTCTTTCTTTAAATCAATGACCATTTTATCTAAAATACCGTTAATAAAAACATGACTGCTGGGCGAACTGTATTCTTTTGCAATGTCAATGTATTCATTCATCGTAACTTTGACCGGAACATTAGGAAATTCAAGTATCTCGCATAAAGCCATTTTCATCAGGATGAAATCTATCTGAGCAATTCGATCAATATCCCAATTTTGTATATATGATGAAATTTTTTCTTCATAAAATTTATTATTCAAAATTGTTTTTCTGAATAAATCGCTCACATATTCTCTGTCTTCATCAGGATATTTGCTACTCGTTTTTTTATACACAGAAGGCAGTGGAGATGAAGCATCCGAAGCTTCTTTAAAATATGAAATTGTACTATGAATCATTTGTGAAGCAATGTAACTGTCATCAGCCCAAAAAAGATTTTTTTCTTCTAACACAGATTGAATATTTGTATCTGTAAAAATATAATCGTAAAAAATCGTCTGAACTATTTTTTTATCTTCCCGATAGGAATCTTCCGGTAATTGCATATATTCTTGAAACTCTTTACTGTCGCGAATCATTGTAAATAATCTTCGAATGAGTTCTTCTTCATCCATAAGATTAATTTTATTTTTACTAATATGCAGATTAAACAATGAGTTTTCGGTGATTTGTTTGATCACCATATTGTTTAAAAATCTAAGATTAGGATTTAATTCTTCTGCAGAAGGCAAATGTTTATGTTTTGCATCTTCCATTCGTTTTCTTGCAAAATCATGTATCTCAAGAAGTACCTGAACCAGGTAAAGATAAAGATCATAAATTTTTTCGATGCGATGCAGGAGATTTTTTTCCGCAATGACAATATCGTTTTCAACATAAAAATAAGCATACAATGCCTGCATGACTTTAATTCGTAGATGCCTTCTGCTTATCATATAAATGAACGAATGAAAAATTAAGTGGCTGCAAAATTAGTTTTTTTTAAAGTTTAAAAAAAGATATAATTGAAAATTATTTACAAAAGCATAATATTCATTTGATACAAAAAGTATTTTATAAGTATCCAGAAGTCGGAATTCAGAATGGAAGGAAAGCAAGAAATTTTTCTATTTGAAATATTTTTAATCAATTTCATTAAACAATTATTCTTAATACTGATTTCTGGATTCTATATTCTTTGATTGCAAAATTTACTTCCGTTTATCAACTGAGAATAATCATTCACATTCAATATTTTCATAATTTTGCAAATGAAATTCAACTTAACTATTTTTTCATTTTGGCAACAGATCTATTGATTAAAACCGTTAATGTTCACAAGTCTTTTAAAGATGTTAAGGCTGTTCAGGGAATTGACTTGAATATTGAAAAAGGACAATTTGTAGCTTTGCTTGGTCCTAACGGCGCCGGCAAAACTACGATGGTTGAAATGATTGAAGGCATTCAACATCCTGATTCAGGCGAGATATTAATTAAAAATATGTCGTGGAAAAAAAACGAAAAAGAAATCTACAAAATTCTCGGCATTTCCCTTCAGGAAACAAAATTTAATGATAAACTCACAACTTTTGAAACATTAAAACTTTTTGCTTCATTTTATAATCTGAATAATGACAGAGTAGAAGAAATATTAAAATTAATCAATCTTGAAGACAAGCGAAAAGCTTACATGGTCAATCTTTCCGGCGGTCAGCGACAACGATTGGCATTAGGCATTGCGTTGATAAATAAACCTCAGATTCTTATTCTCGATGAACCCACCACAGGACTTGATCCGGCTGCACGCCATGAAATATGGAATATTCTTAAAGAATTAAAAGATGAAGGAAACACTTCTATGCTGCTGACTACGCATTATATGGAAGAAGCAGAAATACTTTGCGACAAAATAATTATCATGGACGGCGGAAAAATCCTTGCACAAGGCACTCTCGAAGAATTACTCAAAGCTAATAACAGCACAGAAATCATTGAATTTGTTTTGAATGGAAATATTGAAAATACTAGTCATCCAATATTTTCAAACATAAAACATTTTCATTGGGATGAAAAAGATCGCAAAGGAATTATTCATGTGAATAATATTGCTGCATTTTTACCTGAACTTTTAAGCTATTTTAAAGAAGTTCAAGTTGAACTGAAAACGATAATTTGTCGTCAAATGACATTGGATGATCTTTTTATTGCAATGACCGGAAAACATATCGCTACCTAATGTTTACAATATGAACAAGCCATTATTTCAACTTATTTTCACTCAAATAAAAGAATTCCTCAGAGAACCAGGAGCTTTATTCTGGTCATTCATTTTCCCGATTGCTATGGCTTGGGGATTGGGAATGGCTTTTTCGGATCATAAAATAATTGTTAGAAGCGTTGCTGTTGTTGAAAATCAGAAAATAAAAAATAGCTTATTAAAACAATTTATTTTAACAGAAACAAAACCTTCAAAAATTGTTTCTGAAAATAATATTCCAACTTTTGAAAAAACTATCAGCAATAAAAAACTAGGAAATACAACCTATAAATTTTTAAACACATCGTGGGACAGCGCAGTAATACTGCTTAAGCGAGGCAATATCAATGTTATCTTAACTGAAGATGAAAAAGATATTCATTTCAATTTTGATCCTTCAAATCCTGAAGCACAATTGATACACATGCAATTGCCAAATATTATTAATAAAACAATTGTGTCAGATAATTCAGAATCAATTTCACCGATGACAGTTCAAGGAACAAGATATATTGATTTCCTTGTACCAGGCTTGATTGCGATGGGTGTAATGATGTCGTGTTTGTGGGGAGTGAGTTATACTTTGATTGAAAAACGATCAAAGAAACTTTTAAGAAGAATCGTTGCCACACCATTAAAAAAATCCGATTTCCTTACAGCGCAAATGGTCACAAGAGTTATGATTACATTTTGCGAATCATTGTTGCTGATTATTTTTTCATATTATTATTTTAATTTAAATATTCAAGGAAGCATTCTTGCATTATCAATTCTCTTTATTGCCGGAAACACAGCATTTATAGGCATTGCAGTTTTAATCTCTTCACATACTTCAAATGTACAAATGGGGAATGGCTTGATTAATGCGGTGATTACGCCGATGATGCTTTTATCAGGAATATTTTTCAGCTATCACAATTTCCCCGCTTGGGCTATTCCAGTTATAAAACTACTTCCTTTAACTATTTTCGCTGATGGAATTCGCAGCATCTTTATCGAAGGTGCAGGATTGATGAAGATTGCTGAACCTATCACTATTCTATTTGCTACTGGAATTGTTACTTTCACAGTTGGTATGAAAATTTATAAATGGTTTTAATTAAAATCATTTCTCGTTTTTTTCATTTTATTTTTTCATTGTACCTGTTGAATATCATACTTATTTTATTGACTTGGCAGCAAAAATTGATTTCATTTGTACTCAAAACTTAAAGATATGACAACACTTAAAGAAAACGATAAAGCACCTGATTTTTCAGCAAAAGATCAAAATGGAAATATTATTCAATTAAAAGACTTTGCCGGAAAAAAATTGATTTTATATTTTTATCCAAAAGATGATACGCCCGGATGTACTGCTGAAGCTTGCAATCTAAAAGACAATCACAATACTTTATTGAAAAAAGGATTTAAAATCCTTGGTGTCAGCGCTGATTCAGAAAAATCACATCAAAAATTTATAACTAATTACGAACTTCCATTTCCATTGATTGCTGATAAAGAAAAACAACTTATAAAACTTTATGAAGTTTGGGGCGAAAAAAAATTTATGGGAAAAACATTCATAGGAATTTTACGAACTACTTTTATTATTAATGAAAAAGGCATTATTGAAAAAATATTCACAAAAGTTGATACAAAAAATCACACACAACAAATTCTTGACTCTTATTAATATTTAAACATTACTTTGATCTTGAAAGTGATCCGAGATAACCACCATGGTGTCTTTTCGCGTATTCTTCTTTTGTAAAACCAATTTTTTTCATTAGTTCAACGACAAGAATATCGCCAATAACAGTCATTAGAGTTGTTGATGTAGTTGGAGTCAATCCAAGCGGACAGACTTCTTTCGGATTGCCTGTATTTATAAGCACATCAGCAATACGTGATAACGTTGAATTACGATTGCCGGTAATAACAATTGTAGAAAATTTTTTATTATAAAGTTTTGATGAAAGTTCTGTCAGTTCTAAAATTTCTCGTGTTTCACCAGAATTTGAGAGCAATAAAAGAACATCGTTTTTTTGAAGTATTCCAAGGTCACCATGCTGCGCTTCCGATGGATGAAGGAATACAGCTGTTGTTCCTGTGGAGCAAAAAGTAGTTGCCATGTTCATTCCGATTTGTCCGGCTTTGCCAAGACCAGAAACCACAAGCTTTCCATGGTTTTCGTGAATACATTTATAAAGTAATTCAACAGCTTCAAACAATCCATTCCCTTCCAGAGCAAGGTTTTCAATAGCAGCTGTTTCTGTTTTAATAATTTCTTTTATATCGTTAATAAAAGTCTGATTCATTATTTTAATGCATTGATAATTAATAAACACTTTGAGATAATATTTTCAAGCTTATCTATTTGCAACATAGATGCCGCATCACTCATGGCTTTTTCAGGATTTGGATGAACTTCCAAAAACAATCCGTCAGCACCCACAGCCACAGCGGCTTTTGCAATTGTTTCAATCATCGAAGGATCGCCACCGGTTGTCAATCCAGCATTTGGTTTCTGAACAGAATGAGTGCAATCAACAATAACCTTATCACAAATCTTTTTCATTTTCGGAACAGAAGTAAAATCAACCACCAAATCATTATAGCCAAAAATTGTTCCACGTTCAGTAAGCCAAACTTCAGCATTAGCAGGCGATTTCGTTTTCTCAACCGCTAAACTCATTGATTCTGCTGACATCCATTGACCTTTTTTCACATTCACCGTTTTGCCTGTTTTTCCAGCTTCTATAAGCAATTCAGTTTGTCTGCATAAAAATGCAGGTATTTGAAGATAGTCAACATACTGCGAAGCCAGCGCCACTTCTGTTTTATCGTGCACATCCGTAAGAACAGGAATATGAAAATTCTTTTTTACTTTTTCAAGTATTTGCAATGCTTTCTCATCCCCTATTCCTGTAAAAGAATTCAGACTTGAACGATTTGCTTTTTTATATGAAGCTTTAAATATCAGTTGAAACCCTTGTTTTTCCTGTAGTTTGCAAAGTTTCTCTGCAATCTCGAAAATCATTTTTTCATTTTCAACAACACAAGGTCCTGCAATTAATATCATTTTAATCTATTTTTATTTAACAATACTTCCATTCGTTGTTTTATCGGCAGGTACAGTAAATACAAGCTTTCCATCCTTATCTTCTGCCATTAAAATCATTCCGTTTGATGTAATTCCTTTCAATTCTTTAGGCGCAAGATTTACCAAAATGCTCACCTGTTTACCTATGACATCTTTGGGTTCATAATATTCTGCAATGCCTGAAACTACAGTACGTTTATCAATTCCAGTATCAATTAGCAACTTCATCAGTTTTTTAGTTTTTACAACTTTCTCCGCTTCAATGATAGTTCCAACACGAATATCCATTTTTTCAAAATCAGCATATTCGATGAATTCCTTGGCAGGCTTGACTTCTGAAGTAACTAACTCATTTGATTTTTTAGTATCCGCCAGCTTTTGTATTTGCTTTTCTATTGCTTCATCTTCAATTTTTTCAAATAATAATTCAGGTTGATTGATCTGATGCCCTGCTTTCAATTGATTCAAAGGAGTTAAATCATTCCAAGTAAGATTTTCAATATTGAGAAGCTTTTTTAATTTCTTTGAAGTGAAAGGCAAGAATGGTTCAGATAAAATGGCAAGACCAGCAGAAATTTGCAATGCAATATTTAAAATCGTTTTCACGCGTTCTTCATCTGTTTTAATCAACTTCCATGGTTCAGTTTGAGCTAAATACTCATTTCCATATCTTGCCAATTGAATCAAGTCTTTCAACGCATCTCTAAATTTATAGTTCTCAAGTTTTTCTTCAATCAAACCTTTAATTGAAAAAATTCGATTTCTTATTTCTTGATCTAATTCAGTTTCTTTGCTTATTTCAGGAACAATTCCTTTAAAATAATTATTCGTTAGAACCAATGTACGATTGATGAAATTACCAAAGATAGCAACCAGTTCGCTGTTATTTCTTGTCTGAAAATCTTTCCATGTAAAATCATTATCCTTTGTTTCCGGTGCATTGGCGGTAAGCACATATCTCAACACATCTTGTTTGTTTGGAAAATCTTTTAAATATTCATGCAACCACACAGCCCAATTTCGTGATGTTGAAATTTTATCTCCTTCAAGATTCAGAAACTCATTGGCTGGCACATTCTCCGGCAAAATGAACGAACCTTCTGCTTTCAAAATAGAAGGGAAAATAATGCAATGAAAAACAATGTTGTCTTTGCCAATAAAATGAACCAGTTTAGACTCTTTGTTTTTCCACCATATTTCCCAATCTTTATTTTTTTCTTTTGCCCAAACTTTGGTTGCCGAAATATATCCAATCGGTGCGTCAAACCAGACATAGAGCACTTTCTTGTCTGCATCAGGCAATGGAACTTTTATTCCCCAATCAAGATCGCGTGTTACAGCGCGTGGCTGTAAGCCTCCGTCAATCCATGATTTGCATTGTCCATATACATTTACTTTCCAATCATCCTTGTGTCCCAGTAAAATCCACTCTTTGAGCCAAGGTTCATATTTATCCAAAGGAAGAAACCAATGTTTAGTTTCTTTTAGTATAGGTATGTTTCCACTCAGCGAAGAGCGTGGATTAATTAAATCTGTTGCATTTAAAGTTGAGCCACAGCTTTCACACTGATCGCCATACGCCTTGTCATAACTGCATTTTGGACAAGTGCCTGTAATGTAGCGGTCAGCAAGAAATTGTTTGGCTTCTTCATCATAATATTGTTCAGTAACCTTTTCTATAAATTCACCTTTATCATAAAGTGTTTTAAAAATTTCTGCGGCTGTTTCGTGATGCACAGGAAGTGATGTGCGCGAATACACATCAAAAGAAATACCGAATTCTTCAAAAGAATCTTTAATGATATTGTGATATTTATCAACCACTTGTTGTGGTGTAATGCCTTCATTCTTTGCTTTGATGGTTATTGGCACGCCATGTTCATCCGAACCGCCAATGAACAGAACCTTTTCAGCGCCATATCTTAAACGTAAATAACGTGCATAAATATCTGCCGGCACATAAACGCCCGCCAAGTGCCCGATGTGCACAGGGCCATTGGCATAAGGCAAAGCTGATGTTATTGTATATCTTTTGAATGTTTTACTTTCTTTTTCTGACATCTGATAAAAAAATATTTTTTTTATTTTTTGCAAATATATGAATTACATACGCACGATTGGGTTCGTTGTATTGGTTTTTTTATTGCATCTTGGATACAACTTTATTATTTTTTATTGATACAAAAAACAATATTCTGTAAAGAAAGAAAGCCTGTCATTTCTACAGGCTTTCTTAATTATAAATATTAAACTCTAATCTTGTTTAATAACCTTTCTAACAAAAGTATTATTCACAGAATACAACTTAACAAAATAAACACCCGCTGCCTGACCAGATAAATCAACCTGCTCAATGCTATTGGTTATTTTTTTATTTAAAACAACTTGTCCTGTTGTATTGAGGATTTTAAGATTATAAGATTCTTTTAAATTATTAAATTGAATAATAAACTTATCGCTTGTTGGGTTTGGAAAAATATTTATTGAATTATTAGTAATTAGTTTATTAATTCCAATAGTTGCCCCAACCAATATTTGCTGACAAGTACTATCGCTCTCGCCTGTGTATGCATTATAAACTTTTAAGCAAGCTTCATATTTCCCATCTTTGGTATATTCATGCGATGGGGAAATGCTTGTATTATTTGTTGTACTATCGCCAAAATCCCATTCAAATTCTGTGGCATCACCATATGTAGCGCCTTTGAAATCAACAGGGAAAATCCCCTTACTATTTCCTTTTTCTTTTATAAATCCAAATCCCGCTTTCAGTTTTTGTGTCTGCTTAATATTAATCACATCTACAAAATAACTTTTGGAACCGGTTAAACTATCTGAAATATTAAGTATCACGGTATAATAACCTGGTATATATTTATGTTTTCCGTTTTGTATATTATCACTCGATCCATCACCATAAGTCCATTCCCATCTGTTATGTTTGCCTTTAGAATTATCATAAAAATTTACAATTCCGGTAATTGTATCAACCGTATAAGCGAATTGTGCCTGACAAAACAAAGAAGAATCACTGGCTTTGAGTGTTTGACAAGTGGTATTTAAACATTTTATTGCAGAATCTTTTATTGTTAAGCAAACATCAAAATATCCTCCCAAAACATATGTATGATTAGGATTTTCAACGGTTGATGAATCACCATCGTTAAAGTCCCAAAAATATTTTGCATTTGCAGACACATCCGATTGATCTACAAAAAATATTTTCTGTGAACTTAAATCAACAGAATAAGTATAATTGGCTTTACAAGGTTTTTGATTTCCCAATAGTTTAACCACAACATTTTTATTATCCACACAATTTGTGATGGTATCAATTACAGTTAATCTAACGACATAATATCCTTCTTTTGCATATTTATGAATTGGCGATATTGAATTTGACAAAGCACCATCGCCAAATTCCCAATAGTTAAGCGTAATTCCTTTTGAAGAAAGATTTGATATTGTTAACGTTTTTGTAATTGAATCAATAGAATAAGTGAAATCTGCACGGCATGGTTCAACAACAGTTGTTTTAATTTTTATTTCTTGAGATGTTTTTGCCTGGCATCCTGTTACTGTATCGTTTGCAGTTAATGACACTCTATAAATGCCATCTTTGCTATATTTATGAGTTGGTGAAACTGTATTGCTAAAATCGCCATCATCAAAAATCCAATAGTATTTATTTGATCCTGTGGTTGTATTTGTAAACATAGCTGTTCCTGTTAATGTATCAATGCTTGATTTATATGATGCGGAACAGGTTGAGTTCAAACTCCAACCACCTTTGAGAAATAAACTATCAATTTCTTTGGTTGTCAGTATACGGTTGTAAATGCTAATATCATCAACATATCCTTTAAAAAAATCCGATGGATCATAGCCATCCCACTCCTGTCCTAACGACATTCTACTAGTTGAAGTAATTATTTTATTATTTGTAAATGATTGTGCCAAAAACATCCCATCGAAATAAAGATGACTTAATTTAGTATTGTCAACACTTAAAACAAAAAAATGCCAAGAATTAGTATCGCGAGTAATTGAATTATAATCAACATAAGCTACACTGTCGCACCAAAGAGCTATAAATCCTGTAGTTGACCATTGAAGTAATAAAGTATTTTGTCCTGCTCCTATACTTGGTTCTCTATTTACAGAAAATATATGACCTCCATAAATATTTGAAGGTTTAAACCAACCAGCAATAGTAAATTGACTTGACTGATAAATGCCCCGAATAGACGCATCAAGTGAAATATAATTATTTATACCATTTAAGCTATATGCACTATTGGCATTGCCAAACCTATCAGTAGTAAGTGTAGCGCCAATAACAGTTCCATTATTCCCATTGCCGCTTTCATCATTCGCATTACCATTAAAAGGATAATAAGCAATGAGGCTTAAATCTTTTTTAACATTCATTCCAATACAATTTGAAGTTGAATAATTAGCTCCTTTATAATCTACAGGATAAATACCTTTGCTACTGCCTGATGGCAAACAAGCACCATCGGGTTTGACGGCTGCAACTATATAAAAAATTGGTCCGGTAATTGAAGTTGTGTCAGTATAAGATGTAAGATTACTTTGAATAGAATCAATTATAATAAAATTGCCATTATTTGTTTTTCTGAAAATATAATATGTATAATAATTGAACCCTTCATAACTATCCTGCCAAATCAGTTGATATCCTTTGCCCATTCCATTTGAAGACACACTCAAATGGAGTGTACGATGATTCGGACTCAACACTGATTCATTTCCACTTGTATCAATAACTGACATTTTATAACGGTCTGCATGCAGCATCGGTGTTGAATTTGTATCAATAAAAACACTTAATTTATTGAATGACACATTCCCTATTTTATTATAAACACCAGCTGTAGCGCTTTCTTTATAAATATTATAGGAAGCTAATCCTTTGTGTGAAGTGTCCGGTTTTTCCCAAATCACAACATTTCTGTTTAAACTATCTACTGTAACCATGCAAATTTTTGCAGTTTCTAATGTGGTTTTTAAAATAGTTCCATTATAACCCACCGCATAACCTGCATTGGCATTGGTAAAATAAACGGAATTTAAATCACTAGTTGTACCGCTCGATAAAGCAGTCCAAATGTCGCCTCCATTAATGGTTTTTATTATGGTTCCTGACCAACCTACAGCATAACTTGTATTGGCATTTGTAAAGTAAACTGAAAATAAAGACTGAGTTGTTCCGCTCGATAAAGCAGTCCAAGAGGCGCCTCCATCACTGGTTTTTAAAATGGTTCCATTAGTACCTACCACATAACCTGTATTGGCATTCGTAAAGCAAACTGATTTTAACCATTCAGAAGTTCCACTCGAAACAGTATCCCAAGTAGTCCCTGCATTGATGGTTTTTAAAATATTAGAAAAATCACCCACTACATATCCTGTATTCGCATCAGTAAAATAAACTGACTGCAACGCATTCGTAGTTCCACTCGATAAAGCAGTCCAGTTAGCGCCTGCATTGCTTGTTTTTAAAATGGTTCCATTAAAACCCACTGCATAACCAGTATCAACACTGGTAAAATAAATTGAAGTTAACAAGTTGGATGTTTTGCTCGATAAGGCAGTCCATGTAGCGCCTCCATCGTTGGTTTTCAAGATGGTTCCTAAAAGCCCCACTATATAACCTGTATTGGCATTTGTAAAATAAACTTTCCATAAATTCATGTATGTACCGCTTGATAAAGCAGTCCATGTGGTTCCAGCATTGATAGTTTTTAAAATAACTCCACTATCTCCAACTGCATAGCCTGTATTGACATCAGTAAAGCATATAGAATTCAAAGTATGAGTTGTTCCGCTGTTTTGTGTTGTCCATTGAGCATTTACTTTATTTAACAGAAATAATAAAAATAATAAAATGTAAAGATTTTTCATAATGTGTAAGTTTTAATTATTTAATACCATTTGAAATTTCAATTCCAAATATAAACTTTTTTCAAATATCAAATAAATAAGCAAGGAATTTCATCTTTTGTAAAGCGAAACGTTTATCTTATAATACAATAAGCATTGATAATTTTCGGAATCAAAATCTTCAAATGAGTAGTCAATTATACAGATTGATTGCGTGAATAATTTCTTTTAATTCTTTCTATTGTTTACTTTACAAAAAGATGTTCTTTAATAATCGAAACTAGTGCCACGCTAGCTCCTGTGGGGTTTATACAAAAAACAAAATTCTGTAAAGCAAGAAAGCCTGTCATGACTACAGGCTTTCTTAATTTTCAATAAATATTAAACTCTAATCCTGTTTAATAACCTTCCTAACAACAGTATTATTCACAGATTGCAGCTTAACAAAATAAACACCCGCTGCCTGACCAGATAAATCAACCTGCTCAACGCTATTGGTTATTTTTTTATTTAAAACAACCTGTCCTGTTGTATTGAGGATTTCTAGATTATATGCTTCTTTTAAATTATTAAATTGAATAGTAAATTTATCGCTTGTTGGGTTTGGATAAATATTAATTGAATTATTTGAAATCAGTTTATTAATACCAATAGTTGTTCCAACCAATATTTGCTGGCAAGTACTGTCGCTCTCGCCTGTGTATGCATTGTAAACTTTTAAGCAAGCTTCATATGTGCCTTCTTTTGAATATTTATGCGTTGGTTCAATGCTTGAACTATTTGAAGTGCTGTCACCAAAGTCCCATTCAAATTCTGTGGCATCACCATACGTTGCACCTTTAAAATCAACAGGGAAAACACCTTTTTTAGAACTGCTGTTATTTTCAAAACCAAAGCCTACTTTCAATTTTGATGGTTGTTGAACATTAATGACATCAACAAAATAGCTTAAACAGCCCGTAGTATCATCCGTAATTTTGAATATTGCAGTATAATAACCCGGTGCATATTTGTGTTTCCCATTTTGTATGTTATCATTTGTTCCATCGCCATAAGTCCATTCCCATCCATTGTGTTTACCTTTTGAATTGTCATAAAAACTTACTAATCCGGTTATGCTATCTACTACATACGTAAAATGTGCCTGACAAAATTCAGGCGCAGCGCTTGCTTTCACCATTTGACAGATCGTATTTACACATTTAGTTGCAGAATCTTTTACGGTTAAGCAAACATCATAAAATCCTCCTTGAGTATATGTATGTTCAGGATTTGTCAGAACAGATAAGTAACCATCGGCAAAGTCCCATAAATATTTTGAATTAGCAGGTACGTCTGAATGATCTACAAAATACATCTGCTGAATGCTCAAGTCTACACTATAAGTAAAATCAGCTTTACAAGGCTTTTTATCAAGAACTTTAACAACAACACTTTTATAATCAACACAATTCGTATTTGTGTCAATCGCTGTTAAACTCACGTTGTAATAGCCGGAATTATTATATTTATGTAAAGGTGATATTACATTTGACATTGCGCCATCACCAAATTCCCAATAGTTAAGATTAATTCCTTTAGAAGAAATATTAGTAAGCGTTAATATTCTTGTTATCGTATCAATCGTATAGGTAAAGTCAGCGTGGCAAGGCTCAACGGTAGTTGTTTTAATTTTAATTACTTGTTCTGTTTTTGCCTGACAGCCATTGATTGAATTTGTTGCTGTTAACGAAACTCTATAGAATCCATCTTTAGTGTATTTATGAATTGGTGAAGCAGTATTACTAAAATCTCCGTCATCATAAATCCAATAGTATTTATCTGTGCCGGTGGAAGTGTTTGTAAATGTAGCTGTGCCTATTAATGTATCAATACTATAAGTAAATGAAGCGTTAATGTCTGAAACATTCACCACAATTGAATCCGAAGCGCTACAACCATTGACATCAGTTACTAAAACTTTATAAACTGTATTTGTATTTGGTGAAATGTTTTGTGCTGCACCTAATCCAATACCCTGATCCCATGAAAAAGTATATGGAAGGCTGCCACCAGTGGCAGTAGCTAATAAATTGCCAAATGCACCTTTGCACAGTTGTAAATTTGTACCAGCATCAACAATAGGATTATTATTTAATTTAACAACAACATCTTTTGTATTTGAACATCCATTATCACCTGTAACAGTTACTGTATAAGTAGAATTCATAGAAGGAGTAACGTAAATATTTGCTGTAATATCTCCTGTATTCCATGAATAGCTTATTCCACCGTAAGCTGATAAATTAGCTCGATTACCATTACAAATTGAATTTTCTCCTCCGGCTAAAACTGTTGGTAATGGATTTTCAAGAACAACAACGTTTCCATTCATAGTATTTGTGCAATTTGAACTAGCTGTTGTTGCTACAACTGTATATGTTCCTGCAAGTTTATTTGTCCAAGTAAGTATTGTTCCGGTACCAGCTAAAAAATATCCATCATTAACACCATCTTTAATTAATTGATAATTTTCATTTGCAGAAGAACCAGACAAAGTGATGTCCACACCTCCTGAACCTTGACAATACGATGATACAGATGATCTCAAATCAAAAATAGTTGGTGACGGATTTACAGTTACCACAGCATTCGCTGTATTTGTGCAATTGTTTACATCTGTACCTGTAACCGAATAGGTTGTAGTTATTGTTGGGTTTACTGTTAAAGGCATTCCATTCATTAAACCACCGCTCCAAGTATAAGTACTTGCACCATCAACTGTGAGTGTTGTTGAACTTCCATTACAAATCGTTCCACCACCGGCAGTCACCATAGGTAAAGCGTTCACAATAACTGTTGCATGCGCTGTATTTGCACAATTATTTACATCAGTTCCGGTAACAGTATAGTTTGTTGTTATCATTGGGCTAACTTCAGGAGTTCCATTACCTAAGCCATCACTCCAAGAATATGTATTTGCACCATCAGCTACAAGGCTTGCTGAACCTCCATTACAGATGGTTCCTCCTGCGGCTGTTACTGTTGGTAATGAATATTCAATAACAACAACACTTCCATTCATAGTAATTGTGCAATTTGAACTAGCAGTTGTTGCAACAACAGTATATGTTCCTGCAAGTTTATTTGTCCAAGTAAGTATTGTTCCGGTACCTGCTAAAAAATATCCATCATTAACACCATCTTTCACTAATTGATAATTTTCATTTGCAGAAGAACCGGACAAAGTGATGTCTACACCTCCGGAACCTTGACAATAGGATATTGCAGAAGAACTCACATCAAAAATAGTTGGTGATGGATTAACAGTTACCACTGCATTCGCTGTATTTGTGCAATTGTTTACATCTGTACCTGTAACCGAATAGGTTGTAGTTATTGTTGGATTAACTGTTAAAGGCATTCCACTCATTAAACCATTACTCCATGTATATGTACTTGCACCATCAACTGTGAGGGTTGTTGAGTTCCCATTACAAATCGTTCCACCACCGGCAGTCACCATAGGCAAAACATTTACAATAACTGCTGCATTTGCTGTATTTGAACAATTATTTTCATCTGTTCCGGTAACAGTATAATTTGTTGTCATCAATGGGCTAACTTCAGGAGTTCCATTGCCTAAACCATCACTCCAAGAATATGTAATTGCACCATCAGCTACAAGGCTTGCTGAACCTCCATTACAGATAGTTGCATCTCCGGCTGTCACTGTTGGCAAATCATTCACACTTACAGCGACACTGCTTGTTGCTGTTAAAGAGGCAGCATCAGTAACTGTTACAACATAGGTCGTATTTATTATTGGAGTAACTGTAGTATTTGCAAAAGATGATGAGAAACCAACCGGATTTGATGCCCACAAATAACTAAATGGAGCTGTACCACCAGTAACAATAGCATTTAACGTATCCGTTGACCCTTTACAAATAATAACATTACTTGTTGTTATTGAGACTGAACAAGAAGGAGGAATATCTTTTAAACAACGAACAGAAAATCCGTTATTTTCAGCATCAATATTCTTACGCATTGCAATATTATCATAATCCATACCCCAAGCTATTGCATTAGTCGCATCGTTTTCTGTTGTCGTCCACCAACCACCATCATAGCCGGGCAGGTCTAGATGAGTACCCAGATAATTGCCACCGGGCAAGGCAGAAAAACCATATGCGTCAGTTCCTCTCACTGCTTCCACATCACCAACGCCATCGGTATTCCATCTATCAACAGTTTTTAGTTGTTTGGCTGCATTGGCTTCAGAACCAACAGTAGTAAATAAACTTCCCCATTCATCATTGGAAGGTACATGCCATCCTGTAGGACAGACTTTTCCGCTCTTTACAGCATACCAATTATAATATGCGCCGTACGTTTTCTTGTAAGTGGTATCATTATTATAAAAGGCATAAGCACCGGTGGTGTTACTTAACCATGCAGCTTGATCAGTTTTCGGGTAAGCAATTGCTGAACCATCATTGAATTTTGTTGTTTTCAGATTTTCTTTCATCCATGTTTGCGTGCCTATGCGCACTGTATCATATCCATTACCATCAAAATCACAGATAGTATTAATAATAACAGCTACACTACTTGTTGCTGTTGCTGAAGTAGCGTCCTTAACGACTACAGTATAGGTAGTATTTGTTACCGGAACAGCTATAGGGTTTGAGAGTGTTGATGAGAAACCGGCAGGATTTGAAGACCATGAATAAGTATATGGAGCCGTTCCATTTGTAACAGTTGCTTTAAGTGTGTCTGTTTGTCCGGCACAAATTATTGTTTGTTGAGGAGCTATTGAAACTACGAAGGTTGGATTTTTCAAACACCTTACTGAAGCGCCAGTTACTTTGTAATTTATTTCCGGATATAAACCTGACGCTTCATAACCCATGTAACGGTATATTGCATTGGAAGCATCGTATTCAGTAGATGACCACCAGAAACCGCGACTACCTACATAGCGGAATACAGCATCATATCCGTAAAATCCACCCGGTAAAGCGGTAAATCCAATCAAATTGCTTGCATTGCTGTTTGGGCTGGGCCAGTGATTGATGCCGGCTTCTTTTAATTTATCACCCGCTACGTTTTTACCTCCAAGATAATTTACCAACGTATTCCATTCTGTCGTATCGGGAACGTGCCAGCCCGTTGGACATAGTTTGCCTGAATTTACAATATTCCAATTATATAATGCGCCATACGTACTGGCATAGGATAAAGAATCATTATTATAATAACATCGCGGACAATTGCCCATCATTGAAGGAATGGAAGTACCATCATTGAATTTCGTCGTTTTTAAGTTTTGAGTAAACCATGTTTGCGTACCTATTCGCACTGTATCATACCCATTGCCGTCAATATCGTTCACATATGTTTGTGCAAATCCGCTCAATCCAATGAAGGAAAGCAACATTAAAACTGTAAAAAAACGTTTCATACTTTTTGATTTTAGTTTATAAAAACACATTATTGTTTTGAGTAAATGATAAAACATGTTAAAACGAAAGGATATACTATTATTTAAATAGTTGTTGTGCTTAAAATTATTTTCATGCAATATAAGAATATAAAAGATATAAAAGACACAAAAAAACAAAATCACCTGTAATTGCATTTACTACAGCATCTCAATTCAAACAATATCAATTTACTAAAAAAAGATATTTGTTTTAAGGTTATTTTACAAAATTGTAATTTTTCCTTAAAAACCAATGAAATACTAGCAGCTGTGAGAGTTTTTCATTTATTAAATCATTACCAAACAAATGGAATAATCTTGTATCGAGTTTTTGCAGAATATTCAAGATACCCTTTCAATTCATTTTTCAATGTTTTATCTTCCAGACTGGTTCTTAATATTAATAAAATAACCGACGCACCTATCGGTATTATGCTCCATAAAGAATCAAAAAGCAATGGAAATCCCAATGATTGAATAATAGAACCAAGATACGCAGGATGCCTAACCACCTTATACAATCCTGTATCACAAACCGAATGATCTCTGTTCGTTTGAATGCGAACTGTGCTTGAGAAAAATTTATTCTGCTTTTGCGCAATAAGAAATAGAAGTTGTCCTAAAGCTGTAAGAATCATCCCCAATAAATAGATGCTCCAGTGAAAATCAGGTGACCAATGATAACGACCGGAATCAAGTCCGGCAATCACATACATTGAGATTGTTACAAGTAATGATAATCCCAATATGATCTTGTCCCATTTCTTTGTATTTTCTCCCGGTTTTGAACGTTCTTTTAAAAGTTCAGAATCTATACGCAGAACAGTGTAATTTAACAATACCATTACAAAACCGATTGACACATAAACCAATCCCTGCCAATAAACGATACGACCAGCACTTACAAATATGATTGCAAAGAATAAAAATGAACCTAAAAAATGTTTAATCAAATAGTTTGCTTTCATGACTTTTACTTTTTAACTTTTTCAATGTTTGTGTGTATAATTGCATTATAAATTAATCTCATACTGCAACTTATTATTTACATTCAAACAAGATGTTCTTTAATAATCAGAACCAACGGAACGCTGGCTCTTGCAGTAAACTTTTAAAATTCAAAATTAAATATTTTCTTTTAAAAACAGGTTACTCGCAAACACAATTTTAAAACAAAAAAATAGCGAGTACTTTCAACATTTTATTTATTAAAAGCAAATAAATATTATCTTGCATTTGTTTTGATTTAACGATCTGTAAATTATAGTTCATATTACTTTACTTAAAAAATCTCGTTTATGAAAAAGATTTATTTTGTTGTCAGTATTTTTATCTGTTTAAACACAGCCATAGTAGCCCAAAAACCTTCAGGAAAATGGGGTGTTCTGACTGAAGCATCCGATGTAAAAGGTTCGTTTATAACAGACACTGATTATGCGATTGACTTTTGGAATACTGCAAATCAAGGGATGAACAACCCAGCGTCTCCTTTTGAAGGAAATACAGCCACAGGTTTCACAGCAAAACCAGGTCAATGGTGGGGGTTTGGTTTCAGGGTGCTTGGTACGCCTATTGATATGAGCAACTATTGGAATGGCACTGTACACATGGCTATTCGAACAACAATTACCACACATTTTACCATTGAGCTTGTTTCATATGGAACTGAAATGTATGGACAGTTTGATTTCGTAAGTGGCAGCGATCCTCAAGGGTTTAAAAGAGATGGTCAGTGGCATGAATTTAATTTCCCATTAACAAAAACCGGTTATCATGGGCTTGATATTTCTCAAATGAGCAACTTATTTACACTTAAAGGGGATCTCAATCCAAATGGTGTTGAAATCGACATTGATGATATGTATTGGCTACCTAATTCATCATCAGGGATTTCAATTGTAGATAAAAACAATTTTCGTGTTTATCCTAATCCTATTACCAACAATCAGTTTAGCATTCAGTCAGATATTCACTCAAATGTAACTGTAGAAATCATTGATATGCTTGGACAAACTGTTTACACTGAAAATTTAGCTTCTCTGGATAATATCACAACTATAGCCCCTGATAAAAAATTGACTAAAGGCATATATATGCTTTCTATCAAAGGAAATAACATCAATTATCAACAAAAAATCAGTGTTGAATAATAAAAACGCCCTTGCTAATCTCTTATTTAGTTTTCTGTTTATTTACAATCTTAAATTATATATCAGACGGAAGTAATGGTGTATTCTTTAATCATCAAAACTAGCGGAAACTCTCGCTCTTGCGAAAAGATTTTGTTTGATAAATAATACATTGCTTTCTGCTTTGCCATATTTATTGCCATATTTATTGCCATCTATTTTCCATATACATTGCTGTCTTCATTGCCGTCAGCTTTAGCTGTTTGCTTTAGCTGTTTTCATTGCCGTCTGCTTTAGCAGACGGAAAAAAGCATTCATTAATCCGGCTTTAGCCGAAAGAAGAGAGAATTAAAAACAATTTGGCTAAAGCCAATTTATATTATTTCATACATTATCCGTCAGCTAAAGCTGGCGGCAATGATAAAGACAATGAAAACAGCAATGTTAAAAGCAATATTAAAGCAGGCGGCAATGAAAAGACTCTTGCAAAAGCTAAAGAATACCTGACAGGATGGAATAACCTGCCAGGTCAGGATATCATTAGAACAAGATGTTTTTTAATATCGGAACTAGCGGGACGCTGGCTCCTGCGGAGGTATTGATTAACAAAGATTTTCTGTTTATTTATATATAACCTGTTGGTGCGCGAGTTCTCTCGCGTACCATTTGCAACTAATAACTTAATTCTTCTTCACACGCGACAGGAGTCGCGCGCGAACCAAAGGTCAAGTGGTCAGTTTCAAACTGACAATGTTTTTCTTCTGTTTGTACCATATTTAGAGTTGTTTTATGAGAAATTAAATTTAGAAAATTTTTACGAAGAAAAAAAATAATTAGGATTTTGTTTATAAATATATCTTAATAGGATTTTGTTTTTTATTTAATATTTATATTAAATTGCATTCAATAAATTATTGGATAACTTAAAATTGTTATCAAAAAAAATATATTATGGGCAAAACAATTAATCTCCAAGAATATCTTAACAATAAATCTAATTTAAATATTAATGAATGGGTAGATGAACAAGATTTTTCAGACCCAGTAACAATAAAAGAAACGGTGAGAACTATTTTATTGTATGAAAAATCTTTTAGTAAAGAACTAACTGAATTAATGGATGTAATAGTAAAAAAAGATAAAAAATATGTAGAATCAATAGATGACCATAGTGAAATAATAACAAATATAGTGAAATTTATTAAGTCACAAAAGGAATTATCTGAAATGCACGGTGAAATGTTTAATAGTATTTCTAATACTTTGGGAGGTCATAATTTAGATATTGAATCAATATCAAAAAGAATAGATAATTTAAGTAAATAGTATATCAAAACAATCAAATTAGAAGCGACAAAAAATTAATAGATAAAGTGACACATTTTTAAAAAGTTATCACTATTAGTGGTACTTGTAAGTGCGTAGAAAAAAGTTAATTTTAAATTAACTTTTTTCTACTTTTTTATATAGCTTAGTATTAATAATAAAAAATTATATATGGGAAATGAAGAAAAAGTATGGAATTATATCAAAGCAAAAAAGGATGAGAATAAAAATAATAGTTTTGATATAAATATTACAGATATGGCGAAAGAATTAAATCTTAACACAATAGATATTACAAGTATCTTAGAAAAATTTCAAATCGAAATTAAGTTGAGGTTTACTAAAAATTTGGTTAGCAAACAAACATACCACAAAGCATCCAACTTCCCAAATGTTATAACAATTTTCGAGGTATATGATTAAAAAGTAAAGTATTTTTTTATAGTGTGAAGAATTTTATGTAAATTATATTAATATCAACCATCTTTTAGAATAGAAACAATTTGTTTAATAATATATGTTTCCTTTAAAAAAACAAAGAGTTCCACTTTTTGCAAAGTGAAACTCATGTAATCATAAAGACCTGAAAGGATAAAAAAAACTATCAGGTTGGGCAAATAAGTATTACGGAATGATAGCCGACACCATGTTGCTCCAAGGTCCGTTTTTTCCGTTTTTGTTCACCCAGCGAGCATACGCATACACTGTTTTGCCTCGGTCTTCGGGTGCAAAAACAATGCTTTCGTGCGAACGTGCAACATTGTAACGTTCGGTGGCTTCGGCAATGCCTGTTGGTGCAGGTGCGCCCACTTTGTAAATCAATTCGCAAAAAGCTACATTGGCTGGTTTGTAATGTGTGCCGGGTGCCGATGGGTCGGAATACACCACATGCAACATCGAAATTTCTTCGGACACCAAAGCAACGATTGGCGCTGTGGTGGGTGCAGGCGTTGGAACACCCGAGTTGCCGCCTGTGAAATGAATATGCAATGCCACCTTATCTGCCATGGCTATCGCAGCATTGTTTATCAGGTTGTGGTCATACAGATCAGCCAACAACGCTGACAATGTTGCCCATTCCTTATCGCGGGCAGCTGTTGCAGCCGGACTTTGGGTATCGGGGTTGTTTGCTATGGCATACTTTAATTCATAGGCAGTGCGTTGTGTGGCAAGCGCTGTCAACTTTGCTGCAGGGATTGTCCATGGCGTGGCATTGGTCGTGCTCAGCGTAATGGCATTGCGTTGATAATCAAACCGAGCAGTGGGTCCGGTTGGAATATTATACGTTTCTTTACTCATAATTGATTAGGGTTTAAATTTATATTTGTGTGAATTGAATGCGTGTATAATGGCGCCTTTTGCATGTTGCACCCGATAAATTGCGTCATCAACGTGGTGGGTTGTATGACAAAACCTGCTGCTTTTATTATCAAACCAGCAGGTTTGATGAAAAACATAGCTTCTTCCCTAATAAAACCAAGCGAAAGAATGACTAAAGCTGCTGCTTTCTTAAAACAATTGGCTTCCTTAATGACGGAGGCAGTAGCTTTTATAATTAAGGCAGCTGCTTTTATTATACAAGCAGCTGCCTTTGTCACGAAACCCGCAGTGTTGATCATCCAAGCAACCGGAAGAATGATGCTTCTGCAGGCATACATCATGAACAAGCGCATTGAAGAAACCATAATCGAGCCCTTTTTTATTCTCATCAGCGGTTGAAACATTAAACAGGGCAAACAGACTATTAAAGCTTTCGGATGTATGATTGTTGTTTCTGGTCTTGTTGGCATAGTGTGTTCTATTTTCTCAATCTTTGTTTTATTTAGAATGGAATAAAAAAAATGCAATGTGAAATTGCAGGTTGTAAAAGTATATATAAGAAAATTTCTATAAGCCAATGGAAAGGATACAATAAGGATACAAAGTCTGGGAAAAAGGATACAAAAAGGATACAATCAATTTTGTTTTAATATTCAAAGAATTGTGGCTAAAGACATTTTATTTCCTCTTAACATCCGTCTGCTAAAGCAGACGGCAATGATAAAAGCAGACAAAAACACATACAAAATCATACATGTCTTATTTGTATGATTGATGAATATTAGATTTAAAAACCTATTATTTCATTTTTAATCAAATATTATAAAAATAATATATTTGTTTGCTGAAAGATATATTTCATTGTTGTCTGCATTGCAAACTTTATTTGATAAACATCATTCATTGCCGTCTTGCTTTAGCAAACGGCAAAAAAAACATTAATTAATCCGGCTTTAGCCAAAAAATAGAAAAATTATGTCATATGTAAGAATCTGGGTGCATTTAGTATTTTCCACAAAAAACAGAGAAGCATTTTTAACAAAAGAAATCAGAAATAATGTTCATAATCATATTATTGCAAACAGTAAAGAAAAAGGAATATTTCTTCAAGCAATCAATGGATATTGTGATCACATTCATTGTTTAATTTCATTGGGCAAAGACCAGTCGATTGCTCAAGTTGCACAACTTATCAAAGGCGAATCATCTTTTTGGATAAATAGACACAAAATAGTGCCTTGCAAATTTTCGTGGCAAGATGATTATTTTGCAGTTTCTGTCAGTGAATCGCGAGTAAAGGATGTAATTCATTATATAAAACATCAGGAAGAACATCATGCGAAGAAAAACTTTGCCGACGAAGTAAATGAGTTTATGTCGAAATATGCATTTGTAAAAATTGATGAGCAATGAAAATAATTCATTGCAGTCTGTTTTAGCAGATTTTATTCGAGGGACATCATTCATTGCTATTCATTGCCGTCTGCTTTAGCAGATTTTATTTGAGGGACATCATTCATTGCCATTCATTGCCGTCTGCTTGAGCAGACGGACAAAAAAAGATAAAAAAAGCAACAATCTATCCGGTTTTAGCCAAAGAACAGAACATTAAAACAATTTGGCTAAAGCCAATTTTTAAATTCATAAGATCCGTCTGCTAAAGCAGACGGCAATGATGATGCAATGCTAAAGCTGACGGCAATGTTAAAAATTCAAATACAATTTCAATATGACTTATTATTCTTTAAAACCTCATTAGATAAGAAACCAATTTATTATCTGCTTTAAGATTAATCTTTTTTCGCAAACGGGTGCGGGAAGTCCGAATGCTGTCATGTGAAATATTTATGATAGATGCAATTTCTTTTGTGTCAAGATTTAATCGTAACAATGCACACAGTTTAATCTCGGCAGGAGTTAAATTTGGATGGGCTTTAAGTATATTTTTGATAAATTCAGGATACGAAATCTGAAAGCGTTTATTGATTTTCTCCCACGAATCAGTTGGTTGTTGTGATAAATTCTCAATCAGATTTTTTATTTCAGGCAATACGCTTTTATCATTCTTCTCTGCCAGTATTTTCAAATTTTCTAATTTAGAAAGCAACTTTTTATTGTTTTCTTTGTTGCTTGCCAATTGTGAAATGGTTAATGTTAAATCTTTGTCTCTTGTCGCAATAAGGTCTTTCAACTCATCCCTTTGTTTTGCAAGCAATAAATCATTTTTCTTTTTTTCAGTCATGTCAATCAATGATACGACCAACAAGTCATGGTTCAATAGCAACGAAACCGATAGCCATCCATGCTTTAACCTGCCTTGCTTATTATAGAATGAAAACTCATATTTAGCAGGTGAGTTATTGGGGTCTATTCGTCGCAGGCGATTATATTCCTCCAATCTGATTTGTTCATCAAGAGGCAATTGTTGTCGCCAACTCATCCCAACAACCTCTTCACGAGTAAAACCGGAAACCTTACAAAAGGCATCGTTAGCCATAGCAATGGTGGTATCTAAATTAAAGATAGCTGTCGGCACTTCGTTTTTCTCGAACGCAACTTTAAAAACTTCTTCTACAGATAATTTTTCTGTCTTTAATTCAATCAACATAATGATACAAGTCAATAAGCACAAAAAGTCAAGGTTATATAGACCAATGAAAGTTATAATTTCAATTTTGTGCGGAAAGATAAAAATGTTTTTAAAACTTGAAAACAGTTTTCATTTTATTTAAAAACAGATTCTCTTCATATAATCTTCTATATGTTTTTTAATTTGTAGGCAATAGGGTTTCAGAGGATTTCGTCTGAAAATAAATCATTCAATTTAGGAATAAAAATCAACATGTAAGGATTTTTAACGTATTGATTTACAATAGCAATCTATTTACATATCCTTGAAAACGCCAGTTAAATGAATAGGTTGAAATTAAGTTCCTTTATTTGCAAGGATGTAGAGGATAAATAAACAAAGAAAATTTTATTCAAAAGAGTAAAAAATATGTAAAAGTCAGATTGCAAAATAAATCAATTTATAAAAAGAAAATATTTAGGCTGATTTTTTGCATTTATCAACGTGGAAGACGACAATGAAAACATTCTGTAATCAAATGTTCACTCATGCCCATGCTTGAAAAACCTCCGTCGTTAAAGAGATTTTGCATGGTTACTTTACGAGTTAAATCTGAAAAAAGTGTGATGCAATAATCTGCACAGTCGAGCGCTGTAGCATTTCCAAGTGGCGACATACATTCAGCATAACAATAAAATGAATCAAAACCCTTGACACCAGAGCCAGCGATTGTTCTTGTGGGCGATTGGGAAACTGTATTGATACGAACATTTTTTGCAATGCCATAATGATATCCAAAACTTCTGGCAATAGATTCCAGCATTGACTTGGCTTCAGCCATATCACTGTAAGTGGCATATGTTTGCTGTGCTGCGATATAACTCAAAGCAACAACAGATCCAAACTCGTTAATCGCATCCATTTTTTTTGCAGTTTGCAATACTTTATGAAATGATAACGCTGAAATATTAATGGTTTTCATAAAATTTTCATAATTCAAATTGTCGTATGGCAGTTCTTTCCTGACATTCGGAGACATTCCTACGGAATGAAGAATAAAATCTATTGGTCCTCCCAGCAACTTCATTGTTTCTGTAAAAAGATTTTCAAGGTCTGGAATACTTGTAACATCAGCAGCAATCACAGGGCTATTATTGCATTTCTCCGCTAATTGTTGAATCTTTCCCAAACGCAAAGCTAATTCAGTATTTGTCAAAACAATTGCTGCGCCTTCATCAAAAGCGCGTTCGGCAACTTTCCATGCAATTGAATCTTCATCCAATGCACCGAAAATAATACCTTTTTTACCTTTTAAAAGATTATATGACATACATTTAAAATTTTAAATTTTTGCAAAAATACTTTAAAGTATCGTGCTTAAAATTAAACATGATAAATATCAGGAACAGGCTTATTCTACTTCAAGTACAAGACCTTTCAGGTATTCTCCTTCAGGATGAAAAATAGAAATTGGATGATCAGGCGATTGGGATAAATGATGCAACACGCGCACCTTTCTTTTTGAAATGATAGAAGCTGCAACAATAGTATTTTCAAATAGTTCACGGTTTATAACCTGCGAACAAGAAAAAGTAAAAATGATACCGCCTTTTTTTATGTTTTCAATGGCAAGTGCATTCAAACGTTTGTATCCTTTCATGGCATTGTGTTTTGCAGAATGATGTTTTGCAAAAGCCGGCGGATCAAGGACAATCAAATCATATACATTTTTATTTTTTTCAAGAAAACGAAAAACATCTTCTGAAAATGCTTGATGATTAAGGGTTTCAGAAAAATTCAATCGAACATTTTTTTCAACCATTTCAATGGCATTTTTTGATGCATCCACCGAATGAACAAGCGAAGCGCCTGCTTTCAGTGCATACATTGAAAATCCACCGGTATAACAAAATGCATTTAACGTATTTCTTCCTTTTGCATAAGTAGAAATTAAATTTCTGTTCTCCCGTTGGTCAATGAAAAAACCTGTTTTCTGACCTTCTTCCCAATTCACTAAAAATTTAATTCCATTTTCAACAACAGTTACCGGAACATTTGAATTTCCTAACAAATAACCATTGGATTCTTTATCATTTTCATATTGATAATAAATAGAAATCAACTCTTCATTAAACACTTCTTTTAAAGCTTGTCCAATGAATTCTCTATTCTTATGCATTCCTTCTGAATGCGCCTGCATTACAGCAGACTTGTCGTATATGTCAATAATCAACCCCGAAAGTCCGTCTCCTTCGCCATTGACAAGGCGATAAACGTTCGTTAAATTTTTAACTATTATCTGATTATTTTTCCGGAAAGATAAAGCTTCTGACAATTTCTTTTTCCAAAAATTTATATCCGGAACAATTTTCTCAAAAGATAATATTCTAACAGCAATCGAATTTTGCTGTATGTGACCACAACAAAGAAAATTTCCTTGGGAATCCAACACATTCACCCAATCGCCTGATTCTATTGGTTTTTCTAATGTTCCGATAGCTCCAGAAAAAATCCACGGATGAAAACGAAGAACAGAATGCTCTTTCCCTTTTTTTAAAAAAATAGTATTATTGATTTCCATTGGTTGATGAAAGAATCACATTTAAACCGGGAATCGAAGATTGTATTGGAAGTGTATTAATATTTCTTGCTCCTCGTTTTGCCAATTCATAACGGATTTTTGCAAAAGGTTCATCTGAATTATCAGTATCTACCTGAATATTGTATTCGGAATATTCTTTTCCTTTACTGACAGTCGGTTCGTCAGCAAAAAGATTTTTTTCTGTCAAATATTTTTCAACATCAGACACATGTTCATTCGGAACATTAAAGAGCAACATCACTTTATTTTCAGCAAAAATAGAACCATAAAGATTCAGAAGAAACATGTTTAATAATTCATTTTTCTCTTTATTTTTAACTATTTCAGGATGTATCCAGATGCTTGTCTGCGATTCCATCACTGTGTCAATAATCTTCAAACCATAGTTTTTAATGGCACTTCCTGATTGTGTTATTTCCAAACCAAGATCTGCTGCGCCACTCTTCACCTTTGCTTCAGTCTTTCCCCATGTTTCATAAATCAAAATACCACTTTGAATTTTTGATGGAGTTTTATATTTCTGTACAGAATAATTTTTGAATTTATCCAGAAGACCAATTTTTTCTAATTTCTTTTGCAACCATTCCAGCGCCAGATAAGGCATTTCTGAAACAATTGTCAGCAGTTCTTTTTGTGAAGTAACATCCAATAAAAATTCTTCAATCGTTTTAAATTTCTCCGTATTGACAATACCTACAATCTTAACGCCACCTCTGTTAAGCGACATCACTCGTTTTAGATTTACATGAACATTGTATTCTTTTTCCAACTCAATCATTCGCTCTCTAATCCAGTCATCACCGGCAATTGCAACATCAATTTCATTTATTTCAAGTTGCGAACCAAATTCCTGCGGACGACCATCCCAACCGTAAAGATAATTCACTGTTGAAAATTTTGTAGGACCGCCTTTATCATATCCAGAAGTCCGAAATCCGCTCTTCTCAAGGAGTTCAATCAGGTTGCCACCTCGTTGTGCATTGGCAAGCGAACCGGCCGGCATTCCTATTTTTAATATTTCATTATTCATTTTGAAAATCTTTTCAAGTAAAATTTATTTTATTTTTCAATAACAGTCAAAGTATTGTCCGCATTGATTTTCCTGTAATAACAGGATTTATAAGGCATTTTATTTTCTTTCTTCGCATGACAAGCGCCTTTGCCTTGTGGTGTTACAAGAAACAGCAACGAATTCTGTTCACAATTGATGCGTATTTCCTCAATCTTCAACATATCACCGGATGTAAGACCTTTTTTCCAAAGTTCATTTCGACTGCGGCTCCAATAAGTTGCATATCCACTACGCAAGGTTTCGTCAAATGCTTGTTTGTTTACAAATGAAAGTATCAGCACTTCTTTTGTTTGAAAATCCTGCGTAACTACAGGAAGCAATGATGTTCCGTCAGGTCCAAAATCAATCAATAATTCGGTTGTATATTCTTTGCTCATTCCTTTAAAAATTTGAGTGGCAAAGTTAATCAAAATTCAAGATAAACAAAGGGCAAAGCTTCGGAAGAAAATGTCTGATAAATAATCACAATGACAATAAAAAATATCACAGATTTCAATATCCACGGCAAACTGATAAATTTCAGTGTTAAATTATCATTCAATTTTTGAGGAAGGAAATGTAAAATATATCCTAAAAGCAGCACCAGTAAAGGATAAAAATAAACATGAATCCAATTTGAAATAATACTTACATCAAAACGAGTAAAAATAATTTTATACATTTCAAATGCTTTATTTATATCCGAAGCACGAAAAAGAATGATAGTAAATACTAAAAAATTTAGCGTGATTATAATACTTGAAATTTTGTAAAAACGTTGATTTATTTTTCCGAAAATTTTATATCTCAAATTTTTTGTCCAAGTTTCAAAAGCAATGGCAAAGCCGTGTGAGCAGCCCCAAAGAACAAATGTCCAATTGGCTCCATGCCACAAACCGGAGATGAAAAAGGTGATTAATACTGCCAATATTACGCCAATCATTTTTAATCTTCTGAAAAAATAGGATAGCGGATAAAACAGGTAATCGCTCATCCAGCTTGATAAGGTCATGTGCCACCTTCGCCAGAATTCAGTGATATTCTGCGATAGAAAAGGTTTATTAAAATTGGGTTTGATTGTAAAGCCCATCAAACAAGCCAATCCAATAACAATATCTGTATAACCTGAAAAGTCGCAGTAAATCTGAATTAGTGCGCCGAAAGCAGCCATAAGATTTTCAAAACCACCGAAAAGAGAGGGCGAATCAAAAATGCGGTCAATGAAATTTATTGCTAAAAAATCTGCAATAAAAAATTTCTTAATGGCACCCGACATAATTAAAAAAATACCTCTGCCAATTTCATCTTCAGTAATATCATGTTTTGCTTTTAGTTGCGGCAATAAGTCTCTTGCTTTAGAAATTGGACCAGCAAGAATATTCGGGAAAAAAGAAACGTAAAGTAAATAATTGATATAATTATATTCAGGAATATCAATCGTTTTACGGTATATGTCAAAAATATATGTCAGACTTTTGAACACAAAAAATGACATACCAATCGGAAAAAGAATCTTATCAATAAAAGTATCTGCAAAGATTTCTTTCACACCGAAAATATGCATTAAGAAAGTTGCATATTTATAATAAAAAAGATAGCCAAGATTTACGGTCAGAGATAAAATCAATAGAAATCTTTTCTTCCAAAGTGATTCTAAATAATAGATCCAAAAACCTACAAAATAGTCAACAGTAGCGGTGAGAATAAGTATAAACACAAAGAGTCCGCTAACTTTATAATAAAAATACAAACTGAATAAAAGCAACAATACATTTCGCAAACGAATATTCTTGTAAACAAAAGCATAAAAAAGATAAAACAACGTAAACAAAACAAAGAACAACACCGAATGAAACTTCAGTGGATTCAGGTTGTTATATGTCAATGATTCAAAAAAACCGGTCATTCCCAAATACTATTATTTTGTTTTACTCGCTAAATTATTTTCACGTTGCTTGAATAAATACATGTGATATTCCGCCATGATTGCGCTATATAATTCATTGGCAACAATCAATTGTCCTGGCGGATAAAAATGCCCATTCTTTGAAGCATATCCTTTTGCAGCCCATGACGATATTGAGTTTTTACCGCCCATTGCATCAAATAAATCCCAAAAAGCACAGCCTGCTTTGCGTGCAGCATTCTTCTGCGCATCACGAATTTTTGGCAACATTGGATATGAAGTTTCCTGTCCATTTTTAATATTAATCATATCTCCGGCGCCAATTACCAAAATACTTATGTCAGGATTAGCTTCTTTAAACTTCATAAACAGCTTGTAAAATAAGGCTTCAAGCATTTTGCAATCTGCATCAGAATAAATATATGGAACGACATTAGCGCCAAATTGCAAAATCACTAAACGAGTATTCAATGATTTCAATTGTTTGCCAAGATATTCAGTATTTATATTTAATAATCTGTCTCCTGAATGCCCACGGATTGAATAATTATCAACTTGAATACCTTTTTTGCCATCAATCAAAAAACCAAAAAGATCAGTTGATGATGATGTTAATAATTCAAATTTTAATTTTTTCAAATTAGATGGAACTCGCAATCGCTTGATAAAAAAGGAATCTGTGGCAGGAAAAGTATCTTCTGCAATTTTTTTTGACAAACTATCATCATTGCTGATAATGCGAAATGGTCGTGCAGTTTTACCATAAAAAATAGATATATGATCATAAACAACACCCGGATTAAAATCAAAAGAAACAGTTGCAGTTGCCGGAACTGCCGTCATTCCTTGATGCCCGAAGGTGGAACCAAGAATATTAAATACAATTCCAGAAGCGCCATAAAAATTATTTCTAAACGGGGAATTAAATACATTATATCTAATCCAGTTTGCGCTGTAATTCCTGTTTAGCTGGGTATGCGAAGTAATATCAGTAAATGGAACATAGCCAATTCCTGAACCGCCGAATTCATGCTGAAAACAAGTTCTCAAACAACAAGTCAAACGATCACCTTCTAATTGCGAATCGCCGTAATGAGCAATTCGCAGTGTAGTTGTGTCATTCAAGGTATACAAAGCATTAAAAAATTTATCCAAAGCCAACACACCATTTCCAATATCAGGATTTAAAAAATATGTTTCTGAAATTTTCTTTTCACCAAAGCACAATGGTTTTCTTTTAAAAAATGCAGTAAAATCAAATGGTTGATTCAATGAATAATTTGTAAAAAGTTTTTCAGCAGTTGCATTTTCTTTTACCTTAAACCTAAAATCAAACAATTCATCTGATGAAATAAAACGAAAAAAAAATTTATTTCCGTTCAAATTAAGCTCTGGTAAAGGCATCAACAAAGAAGTTGCGAACAACAAAATTTCTAAAAAAAAGAGAATAGCAAGAACCTTAACTAAGGGATTCTTCATGAATTGGATACTGACAGTTGTTTTGAAGATATACCATGAATCAGGTCGCCAACATTTTTCATAGCGATCAGTTCATTTAAATGAAATTTTATTTTGAATTCGTTTTCAACAGTTGCAATCAACGTGAAATGACTGAGCGAATCCCATCGTTCAACATCATTTGAAGTCATTTCTTCAGTCACTTCAAGGGAATGATCTTTAAACACATTTTTAAAAATACTGTTCAATTTGGTTTTAACTTCTTCGGACATAATTTTTCCTTTTTATTTTTCAGTTCGCAATAATTAAAATCATTCGGTAAATTTAAAAATATTTTTACATTGTTCAATATCTGTTTCAATCAATATCATTGTATCGGAAGGAAAAATATCTAAAATCCTTTTATCATTTGATTTTATTTCGCTGACCAATTTGAAACCAAGTTTCTTATGTGCCTTCAAAGCCATGTCATTGGCTTTCACCATAATGATTTGAGCTTTTTTTAGTTCAGGATTTTTCTCGGAATAATTTGAAATATGTTTCAACATAATTTTATTGCAAATACCTTTTCCTTTAAATTTTTCCTTCACCCATGCTGATTCTAACTGTAAAGTTCCTGCTTTGCGTTTAAGACTTAATTCCTTCAATAAATATGATTTCTCCTGCGCTTTCTTTATGTTTTCAGCAGGAAAAAAATTATAAATTACATTTGATTTTATAATTGATGACGATAATCCACTTTCACCTTCAATCCATGCAGCACAGGCGCCAGCTTGTTCTCCATCAATTTCTGCAACCAAAAAACTTGACAAACACAACTCCTGACCGGGGATATCTGAAAGTAAAATTGTTTTTAAAATTTCCTTTACTTTTTTTTCAGAAATTTCGAAAATAGTAGAATAGCTTAATTTTTCAGTATTGCTTTTCTCAGCATTGATAATGGTTTCCGCGAGAAAATCCACATCAGCCGGCACCGCATTTCTGATATTTATTAAATCATTAATCAATATAATTTTTAAAAAAATGGTGCGAATTATTATTATCTTTCCATTGTTTTCAGCATCATCAACATATCTTCCGCTTTTTTATTTTTTCCTGATTTTTGATACTGATGAGCCAGTTCATTCAATAATCTTTGTAAAATCAAAAGATTATTATTTGGATAAAAATACAAATCATCAGAAGTGATATTCGTTTGTTCCAAATAAAGTTTTATTTCATTTTGCGTAAAAACAACGCCTTTCTTAGAAGGATTTATATAAAACAAAACTTCATTATCCAATTTAAAATCCAACTCGTGATTAATTGGTTTTCTTGCAAAACCCAATACAAAATGATCCGGAAGATTTACGCCAAAGACCGGCAAATCAAGCATTGAAGCAAAAATCAAATATAACAGACCAAGCGATAAATGATTTCCCATTCTTGTTTCAAGCAGATGATTGAGATAATAATCCATTGGACTAACAGGATTTTTTGAAGGTTTAAATTTAAACACTTCATAAAAAAAATGATTGATCACTTTGGTTTTTTCAAAAGCCGTAAGTTGGTCGTTGAGCTCGAGCCAAATGAGATTTTTTTTCTTTTCAATCTCCTTAATCAATGATTCTGTAATGAGTTCAGGATACTCATATTGCGAAATAATTAAATATCCTTTTAAAAGATCAAGCTGATCGCGGTTTTTCCAATCATCAAGCGCTTTGATATTGTCTTTGAAATTAATATCAAAAATAAGTTTTTCAATTTTTTCATTCACCACAGGATCAACCATATTTTCCCAACAGTCCTGCAACACAGGCACAGCTTCCCTTCCATAAGCCATAATTTTGCTTTCTACATGCGAAATAATTTTTTTATCAGGATCATCCAGCAGCCGTAGCAGCGCATTTAGTTCCCTGTTGAAATTATCTTCATTCATCCGTGTAGGCAGTGTTTGTACAAAATTAATTTAAAGAATCCCCTTCTATCCACAGGGAATAGGGAAGTTAATAACAATTCAAATGTTAAGAACTTTGATGCATGAATGAAGAAGATTGAATTTAATAATGAGATTTTTTTTAAATTTGTAATTAAGTTTTTCAGATTTAAATAATTAATTTAATCGTATTTAAAATAATTTCAAAATATATTATGAATGAAACTGATGAATACCCAAACATAGAGTATGTTGCTAAGTCAGGAAAAACAAATATTCTTAAATACTTTGACCGCATTCATGATAAATTATTTTCATTCAATAATATTATGATTGTTGGATATTTTGCTTTATCAAAAATTGAGACAGAAATAAATATTGAATACATTTTGATTCCAATAGGGAATCTTATATACCTAATTTTTATAGAGTATAAAATGATGGAACTGAGTCGAACAGAATCTAATTTAAAAGAGATACCAATTGATAAACTTAACAAAAAATTGTATAGCAGATACAAATCTGTAACTCTAATGTCACTATTTGCAATAGTGACAACGTTAGTTGTTACTATTATTTTTTTAATTTATTTAATTTTCTAAAATCATGACAGACAAATCAAATAAACTAACAACATCTATAAATCTATTAAACGACAAACTTCACTTTGAAGGAAACGTAATTGGAAACGAACCTATTTCGATTGATTATGTGCCACCTTTGGGCGATAATCTTGGATATACTTCTCTTGAATTGCTACTCTTAAGCCTTTCTTCGTGTGTGGGAAGTTCGGTTTTAATTTTCCTGCGAAAGATGAGAAAAAAAATAAGCGATTTTAGCATCAACGCTACAGGTATCAGAAAGACTGAACATCCGACAGGTTTTAAAACCATCACGCTTGAACTATCAATAAAATCAATGGATGTAACTTCTGATGATGTGGAAAAAGTAATCAAACTTTCGGAAGAAACCTATTGTCCGGTTT
>Ga0118677_10000466_pt1 | contig 88767 bp, 95 predicted proteins | sample AliMusrvi5mmetaG_FD_86154 | JGI IMG/M metagenome (GOLD analysis project Ga0118677, IMG submission 86154)
TTGCACAATAATATTTTCCAACTTCTCTTTCACCGAGAATATCGATAAAATCAATTTTCAATTCCTGTTTTATTTCTAAAACAGTATTCAATTGCTCTAAACCACCTGTGAGTATTTCTTTAATATGCTCTTTTTTCCAAATCTTACCAGCATCCATTAAAACAAAAGTGATCGATTCTTCATTGATTCGTTGGGCCGTTTCACATCCGGACAAAATAATGATAAAGCTCTTTATCGTTTGTAAAGGCTGTTGCTTCGAAATATCAAATTTCCACTCTTGTAGGAAATCAAGATAGATTTCCGCTAATTTCCGTCCTGTTTCAATAAAATCAGTATCAATAATTTCACTTAAAATTCGTTGAGCAATTTTAGGATAGAACAAACCGAATTTTTCAAGTGATTCAGTGTTTTCAGGAGCCAGATTTTCAACGGCTATTGGTGTATTTACGCACATTCCTGTCATATATGGACATTCCGGTTTATCCAGTACAAAAAACTTCTTACAGGTTATGCACCAATAATGTTTTGATTCGGACAAACTTCCTTGTGGCAAAGAGTCAATTTTGCTCTTTATCATCTGCATTCTATTCATTTGGCTGTTTTCCATTTGTAATTAGACTTTGTATGTTAAACTTCCGTTCGGGCACGATGCCACACACTGCAAACATTTGGAGCAGGTGTAACTGGTGCCAGGTTTTGTCATAGCTGGTTTATACAAGCTGTATTTAGCTGGTTCCATGGCTACGATGTAGCACTTTTTATCGCAAATTCCACAATTCTTGCAGGTATCATCATTCAGTTTTATCTTGAAGATGGAATATTTATTGAGCCAGCCTGAAATCCAGGCAATCGGGCACCCGATTTTATGGTATTGGTACATTTGCTTGATTTTACCATCTTCACCACCCATGCTCATCAACATTTCCATGATCAATCCCATAGGGCAAACCCACCGGCAAAACACTTTACCGAATATAACACCAAGAAATACGCCATAAAGAAGGATGTACCACAACGAAATATGGAATTGAGAAATTCCTGTATACATTGAAATACCTAATATTGCCAGGATGATCATCCTATTGCTTACCAATATTTTTAATACTTTTCTCATCTTTTTAATATCATTTCAGCTAATTACATTCCTGGCAAACGTGGGAATTTGCCTACCTTGGTTAACTTCGAATACATTCCCCACCCTTTTTTCATCCAATGACCAACAATTGGCATCGAAATTAAAAATGATTTCTCCTTGTTCCTGAAAACAAAGGCAGCCCCATCACCGGTATCCATCACACATAAAATGTTTAGATGTTCCTGATAACCTTTTTTGTTGGTCGTTCCTTTTTCTGATTCGATAATGTTGTGTGCTGCATTTTGTCCCATCAATTCTGCTATGTGTCCTTGTTTGGCAATCCATTCCGGGCCTTCAATAGCTGCGATATCGCCAATTGCATAAACTTCAGGAAATCCTGGAACCTGACAGTAATTATCTATTTTGATAAAACCGCTATCCGACAATGGTAGATCGCTGGATTGTAATACACTATGGCCGGCAGAAGCAGGAATAAACAGAATCAGATCGGCTTCCAGTTTCGATTCGTCTTCAAAAATAACCGATCCGGGTTCAAATCCTGTAATCTTTTTCCCAAACCGTTTTTCAATCTTATATCTGTAAAATAATTTATTGAGCATCGGCACAGCACCTTTGCCCATTCTTGATCCCGGCTCTACCATTGGTGCGAAAAAAGTTAGATCAAAATTTTGCCTGATTTTTTTCTTTTTAAGCAGGTTGTGGATATTAAACATCAATTCGAAACCTGGACCTCCCCGAACTGCCGATTTATCTTTGGGATTTCCTCCAAAACCAACAGCGATTTTACCATAACCTTTTAAAATTAAAGTATCAATTCCGTCGCGAATGGCTAATGAAACTTCAGGTTTTCCACAAATTGACAAAGTGTTTTCGATTCCTTTGTGCTTCATCTTATCTGCGCCAAAAGCGACTACCAGATAGTCGTAATTCAGTGTTTGGTTTGTGCAAACTACCTGATGACTATTAGTATGAATCTCTTTTACTGAATCAACAATTACTTCAAACGGATATTTTTTCCGTATGTCAGCCAGAGAAACTTTCACATCGTCAAATTCGGCATTACGCACCGGTACCCAAATTGAAATGGGATAGATATACAAATAGTCCCGGTCAGAAACCAATGTAACTTCAAATTGTTTGCTTTTTTGCAATTCAATAGCCGTTTGCACTCCGGCAAAACCACCACCAAGAATTAATACTTTTTTCATAAAACCCACATTGTAATTAGTATCTGACTAAATTGCCACTGATTTCAGAACCTACCTTGGACAAACGATTATCACAATTTATTATTCAGGCTCAGCCATCTGCCACCATTGTGGACATTTATAAAACCATTTGAAGTCAAGATTCCTTTTGCCGAGGAACTTCTCATTCCTGATTCACAACAAGTAATTATGGGGCGTTTTTTGTCTTTAAACTTTTGTAGATTCTTGTGCAGTTGATCAACTGGAATATTGACTGATCCTTTGATATGACCGGAACCGTATTCACCTTTGGTGCGAACGTCCAAAATAATTGCACCTTCTTTCACTAACAGGGCGTAATCGGTTGTTTTTACACCAAATAGTTTCTTTATTGCTTCAAGCATAGTTGTTTATTTTAATTGTTATTTTTCTTTATTTGATTATAGCACCTTCCTATTTTTAGCCTTCATTCGGAATAGAAGGCTGGGTATTTCAAGCCCTGCCTCATGATCTTTCTCCCGATAAACCATGATTCATCATAGCTTTAAAGTAGGCACTTTCATGGCAACCTTCCACCACATTAACCAGTTTCCCGTTTACAAAAAGCAACAATGAAGGTTCGCTGGTAATCTTATACACTGTATGAATATCCTGAACCTGACTCACATCAGCGATAAAAACCGAAATCGTCTGACTTAAGTGCATGGCTTCGGCAATACTCCGGAAAGCACATCTAGAGGATTCATTGTCAGGATTGTGTACCAAAAGGGCAACAAGATCATGTCCCTCCATTTTTTGCTGGAAATCGACAAATGAAAAAACGTTTTGCATAGGATTCGATTTATTGGTTTATATTATCGCTGTCTCATCATCTGCATGATACCACCACCGTTTTTGACGCTAGTGAAGCCCAGATGCTGCAGTACCTTTTGTCCATATGCAGATCGGGCACCGGAAGCACAGTAAAGTGTTATATCTCTTGAATTACTGCCTAATTCGCTGGCTCTGGATTGCAATTCATCTAACTGTATATTTATGGCTCCCGGATATGCTCCGCCAGCAAACTCCTGCGGTGTGCGTACATCAACTATTATAGGTTCATTCGAAATAGACGCTGAAGGCTTTGTGTTTCGATGTGCCATCATGGCTGCAATTCCGCCGCCATTTTTTACATTAGAATAGCCAGTTTGGTTCAACATTCGTTGTGCATAACCCGAACGGGCTCCGGAAGCACAATACACAATAATTTCCCGGGTAGCATTATGTCCAAGTTCGTCCAAACGCTTCATCAGATCATCCAGCGGAATATTAATGGCATCGGGATAGGCACCGGCTTCAAATTCTTCAGGAGTGCGGACATCAATAATCAACAGCGAATTTTCATCCTTTGCTTTTGCAACTGTTTTTTCTTCTTTCTTCGGAATTTCTTCTTCCACCGATTTCAACTCAACAGGTAAAAGATTGATCTGAATATTTTTAAACCCAACGTTTCTAGCTTGTCGTTGCAAAGAGGTATGTCCACCGGAAATATTGGTGACATCTTTAAATCCTGCGCCAATTAAGGTACGAAGTGCCTGATGTCCTTTTTTACCGGTTTCGTCGTAAACAATTACGGGATGACCTTTAGTAATGTCATTGATTTGTTCTGCCAATAGTTCCAATGGAATATGAACGGCTCCTTTAATATGACTTTTTTCGAAAGCAAAAAAATCACGAACATCAATAAATGCCGGATTCTTCCCTTCAATAAAAGTGTCGAGTTCCGAAACTGTAATGGATGGACTGAAACCAGAAATCCGGTTTTCGGCAGTATACGCAGCCATGTTGATTGCATCGTTTGCAGTTCCAATTGGCGGTGAATACGCAAAATCAATATCCGCCAGATCACTGATGGTTAGTTTTGAAGCAGTTGCAACTGCAATCACGTCCAAACGTTTGTCAGCTCCTTTGTAACCAGCTGTTTGTCCACCGAGAATAATTCCAGTGTTACGGTCGTAAACCAACATTGCAGTTACAGTTTCTGCACCGGGATAGTAGGAAGTATGATGTTCTTTATGTACAACAATTGCATCAGCATCCATTCCTGCTGCACGAGCTTGTTTCAGCGAGAAACCAGTTATTCCTGCTACCGCTTCGAATACACGGACCACCGAAGTTCCAATTGAACCTTTGTAAAGGTGATTTCCGCCAAGTGCATTTTCTGCTGCAATTCGTCCCTGGCGATTTGCAGGACCAGCCAAAGGAATGCGCACTTTTTTACCGTTTACACGATGTTCAATTTCGACCATATCGCCAGCTGCGAAAATATCAGGGTCAGATGTTTGTAATTTCGAATTAACAAGTAATCCTCCTGCCTTCCCGATTTCGAGTCCAGTTTCTATTGCCAGTTTTAGGGTAGGACGAACGCCAATTGACAGCAAAACCACATCAGCATTTAATATCTTCCCATTGTCGAGTTTTACTGATTCTTGCCTGATTTCGGTAACTCCAGTATTGGTGTGAATGCCCACTCCATATGAAAGCATTTCGTTCTCAATAAATCCTGCCGTTTCAGCCTCCATAACGGCCATCACATAAGGCATCATCTCCACCACATTCACTTTTAAACCTCTTTTAACCAAGGACTCCACCATTTCCAGACCGATAAATCCACCACCCACAACAACCGCATTCTTGGGTTTTTTCTCTTCCAAATACTGTGAAATCTTATCCATGTCTTCCAATGTCCAAAGGGTGAAAACATGATCGTAATTGGCTCCAGGTAACATAGGAGTTATAGGTTTTCCACCTTGAGCCAGAATTAATTTGGTGTATTCGAACGTTTTTGCTTCACCGTTTAGGCTGTTCCTGGTTTCCAATTTGTGAGCAAGCCTGTCGATTGAGGAAACAACCGTATTTATGTGTACTTCAACGTCATATTGTTCTTTGAAACTCTCTGGACTCTGAAGAATCAGTTTCGATCTGCTTTTGATATCCCCTCCAATGTAATATGGTAAGCCACAATTGGCAAACGAAATGTCCGGTCCAGCTTCAAGCATTGTAATTTGTGCAGTCGGAGAAATGCGGCGCACTTTGGCAGCCGCAGTTGCTCCAGCCGCAACTCCCCCTATAATTATTATCTTTTCCATGTTATTGAATGTCTGTTATTTTAATGATTATTATTTTTTTTGATGTCATTGATTAATAATTAAAAGCAATTTTCTAATGACTTATGACTGTTTCCTATCCCACTTTCGCAATCTCCTTCAATAAAAATTCTTTCGATTTGATGCCCACATAACGGTTTATTTCAGTGCCGTTTTTAAACAAGATCAGTGTTGGAATACTTCTGACCTTAAATCTGTTGGCCAAAGATTGGTATTGCTGAATATCAACTTTTCCTACATGAGAGTTTCCATTCAGTTCTGTGGCTACGTCGTTTAAAACAGGTGCCATCATACGACATGGTGCACACCAGGTGGCCCAAAAATCGACCAATACCACTTTATTTTTTGTTTGTTGCTGGAAATTCTGCTCAGTAAGTGTCAAAACTTTGGCATGATCAGCTATCATCGGAGTGTTTTTTATTTTCGCCATCGCGATGGTTCGGAAAATAAATATTGCGACGACCAAAACTCCTATTACGATTAATATTGTTTGCATATTACGTTGTTATTAAATTTTCTATTCTTGCTTTTGCTTAGTACAAATAATTTGAGGAATATAGACCTACTAAAGTTCCAACGCAGATCACTCAAAATGAAAAGCGTTTCCTATAGGATGCATTATTACCGGAAAGCATTACGATCATCCCCTTCCAGGTTTAGACTTCTAATAGTCACATCAGATTTAATATCAGACCCGAACAGAAAAGAACCATTAATACTCAAATCAGGAAAATCTGCCTTGTCAGTCGCGGTTGCTGCAAATTCCTTCTTTAAAATTGCTTCAACCTGCACCTTGGTCTGAATCCCTGCTGTAGCTTTTACCGGCAACCCATTTTTGTAATAAACGGTATACGGAATATCCATAAGATCACTAACTTCAGGCAATGCATGAAAAAAATACGATTCAGGATTATCATATTCCATGTCATAAAACTTTACATGTCTGTATTTTTCCTCCAATTCCAGAGCAATCCGATAAACAGGAATACATAAGGTCCCCATTCGTCCACAGATAAGCATTACGTTTTCGTTTTCACTAATAACTCGTGCAAATTCTTCAGCATTTTCGATGTGTTTTAAATCTGTGTATAACATGACTGTCTTGTTTTAATTGTTATGACACAAAATTACATCACAAAATAAGAGGATTAAAGATTTTTGGATTGAAGTGCATCGGCTCCTGAATTGAACTGCGACAACTTTTTTATTGATATAATCCTAACTTTACGACTCTAATTCAGAAAAAATCAATTTCATGAAACCCATTCTCGAAACCGACCAGGATTTTATTTGCGACATTAAGGCTCCTTGTTTTCAAATGCTTTCACCCGAAGAGGCCCTGTTGGTAAGGGCAAGCAAAACACAGGTCTTGTTTCGCAAAGGCGATAACCTAACCAAGCAGGGTGCATTCGCTTCTTATGCTTTGTTTGTAATCACTGGACTGGCAAAGCAATATATCGAAGGAGACGGATCAAAAAATTTCAACTTGAGGATTATACAGTCAGGCGAATTTGTAGGACTTTCTTCAGTTTTCACAAAGAATACATTCAATTATTCATCCATTGCATTGACCGATTGCCAGGTTTTTCTGGTCGAAAAAGACATCATTACCACAGTTGTAAAGCAAAACGGACAATTCGGTTTTACAATGATTAAACGGTATTGTGAGCAAAACGCCAATCTTTTCGATACGCTAAGAACGGTAATGTATAAACAGATGAACGGTAGAATGGCTGATACTATATTATATGTTGATGGTCTTAAGTTTGAGAATTCGGAAATCTTTCAACTTCTTTCACGCAAAGACATCGCCGACTTTGCTGGCATTTCGACTGAAAGTGCCGTAAAACTCCTGAAAAGTTTTGAAAAAGACGGATTAATTGAACTGCATGAAAAAGATATCGTTATTGTTAATCATAAAGGATTGCTCGAAATAAGCAAAAAAGGATAAAAATAAGCTTACTATATCCTATCAGAAATCAACATAGTGTGTTCACTTATCTTCATATTGTACTAACCTTTTCTATAGAATAATTTACCAGTAAGTAAAAGTCCGGCGAAAACAAATATGCCAAACAACAGACTACTTACTGCAATCTGCATACCTCCTGATATAATATGGCCACTGGTACATCCTCCCGCCATTCGTGCGCCAATCAATAGGATAAAACCACCCACAAATGCCCAGATGATTCGTTTAGTCTTCGAAACTCCTTCAGTTTTTGACCATCCACTGTAGATTAACTGTATTTTGAAATCCTTGCGAATCAATGAAACAACCAAACCGGACAACATAGATCCTGCCAGAAAAATCAATTCCCATTTGCCAGGTTTTACTGTTGAAACAAAATAATCGTTTTGTGTTAATCCGGTGAGTAAATCGCCAACATAAGGATAAGAAGTGGAAGCCCCAATTACACGGTCAAACACCGTAGTCAGAAAGACAATACAATTTAGGATTGCTAATCCAATTCCTGCATATAACCAGTTGTAGTTTTTCTTGTTTTCAAGCTTGTTAAGCCAGAAAGCTATAGCTACCAAGGCAAACCCGAATACAAAAACCAGAATATAATATAGTGATCCTCCACCCATTGCACTCTGAAGCGAAAGTTTACCCAGATCAGGCCCCAACATTCCCTGAATAGAAGGCTGAACCAACGTATAAACAATTCCCCCGCAGATTCCGCCAACTATTCCGACCAACGCATCCATCGAACCTTCGCCCAGAGAAATTGGCAAAGTTCCTGGGCAATAACCCAGAATGGCCATTCCTACACCGAAAATAAGTCCACCAACACCTATCCCAACCAAAATTAATGGCTTTACATGCCACGAAGCGTAACCAAACCCGATTTCTATACTTAGGAGAATGGCACCTACGCCTACAGCTACGGCAATAGCTTTGGCCACAGTAAAATCTTCGAGCCGGGCCATTCCACTGATAGTATTGTATTTGTTCAGTTTAGCGCTTTGAAGGAGGGCACCGAACAGGAACCCAAAAACGAGTATTAGAATTGTCATGACTTAATATTTATAGGTGATACGTGTATTACTTCGGAGGCACAATTTACTAACTTTTAAAATCAAGGAAACTAGTTTTCGAACCATTTTTTTTATTTCGAATATTTGTGCAAGTTTTCTGATCTTATTGTGTCAAATAAGCTAAATTCACATTTGACAAATACGAATGGACGAAGCCCAATTGATTAAAGGAATTCAACAAGGTGACCGCAAATCATTCCAACTATTGGTAGAAACCTACCAGCGGATGGTTGTGAACACCTGTCTGGCAATTGTCCATAACAAAGCTGATGCAGAAGATTTGGCTCAGGATGTTTTTTTGGAAATATTCCGAACCGCCGAAAATTTCAGGGGAGATTCTAAAATATCAACCTGGTTGTACAGAATTGCCACTAACCGATCGTTAAATTTTATTCGCAATAATAAATGGAAACGCTTTCTTCAATCGATTGAGGAAACATTTACCGGCGGACGAAACCAAGCCAGTGAAATATCGGATAACCATGGCGATCAGCCTGATCGCAATATTACCGACCAGCAACGATCTGACCTGTTACATCGTGCCATTGATCGGCTGCCCGAAAAACAACGTATCGCTTTTACATTAAATAAATACGAAGAACTGCCCTATCAGCAGATTGCAGAAGTCATGGAAATCTCTTTAGCTTCAGTTGAATCACTCATTCATAGGGCAAAGAAGAACCTTCAGAACCAACTTTTAGATTGTTACAAAAAAAAGTGTGTTTAAATGCAAGTTTTTAAAACTAATGGTGTCTTACATTAAAAGCAACAAAAATGAAACATGATAGCATCCATAAAGATCTGATTTTTTACCTCGACAATGAATTGTCGGTTGAAAAGAGGACTGCCGTTGAAAAACATCTGGATGAATGTGCAGACTGCCGAAGCTTTTTAGTTTTCTTGCAGGAAAGTAACCAAATTATTGAGAAAGAGAAAAATCCGGAGGTATCACCTTTCTTTTATACCCGGTTAAGCGCCAGGTTAGACGAGCGTCCAGCCTATAGGCAACAAGGTTTGTGGATACGTTTGGTACAACCTGCATTTTTTTCATTAATTCTAATTGCCGGAATTTATGGTGGATTAAAATTGGGCAGCAATGCTTCATCTCCTAAAGAAAATCAAAGGGCAACCAGCAGCATCCAAATGCTCAACGATTTTGCAGATGAACCCATTGAATCATTTTTACTGGACAAATTATGATATCAAATACCAAATATCGAATATTAATCTGGATCATTGTTATCCTTGTTGCAACAAACCTTTCGACAATCGGATCCTTCTATTACCATCGAATTTCAGAAGCTAAAGAACCTAAAATGGAAGAACTGAAGGTAATTCCAGGAGAACAGCGCACCCGCTTTTTCAGGGATCAATTAAACCTGAATGATGAACAGCTCGATCAGTTCCGTAACATTAACCGGACTTTTAACCGCACAGCCAGAGGCATTGAAATGAATTTGGCTCAATTGCGCGAGGATCTCCTCAATGAACTAGGAACCCAAAATCCCGATAGCATCCGACTCAGTCAAATGGCTACAGAGGTTGGGAATAATCATCGCGAGCTCAAACAGTTAACTACGACTTTTTACCTGAATATGAAAAAAATATGCACTTCGGAACAACAAGTAAAACTGCACGAGATATTTCAGTCGATGCTTAATAAAGACAACCAGATAAACCTTCCACAGCCTGGAAATATGGGAGGCCGATGGCGTAACCAATAACCAATCATTGAAATAATTAAATTATGAGAATAAGCCTTTCGAAACGGGTTGCATGGCAATGCCTTGCCTTAATTCTAAAACCCGGATATAGAAATCAATTTTTAATACCAGAATAATTCAATTTGTAAAATCACAAATGTTTAACAACTTAAAACAATGATTATGAGAGTAAAGATTTTTTTAACAGGATTAGCCCTCGTTGCAATAACAGCTTTTGCAAGTGCCCAAAATCCAGTTGCCGGAAGTGGAAATGGAAATGGAAGTTGTAACGGAACAGCTAAATGTTCGACTTTTGTTGATGCCAACAAAAATGGCATTTGCGATACCTACGAAAGCCGCACAACCAATACATCGGTCGGCAAAGGTAATGGAACTGGAAAATGCACTGGCAACGGGCAAGGTCAGGGCAAAGGAAAAGGCAAAAACTTTGTTGATGCTAATAAAAACGGAATTTGCGACACCTACGAAGCCCGTACAAAAAAGTAATTCCTTCCTGAAAATGTGCGATTAAAGCACAAAATAATTCAACCTTAATAGAGTTAAACAATTAAATATCAGCTGTATTTTAAACAACAACCAGCTGAACAGGAAAACTATATTCAATTAATAAAAAAATCAGAAAAATGAAAACAAGTATGAAAAGTTTAGTGGTAAGCAGCTTTATGGTTGCTTCGTTATTGGTCGTTAGTTCTTGTCAAAAAGATGCAATGAACTCTGAAAATGTGCAATATGCAGATGTTTTAACTGTTTCAGGTGATGGAACAACTTCAGTCATTGAAGCCAATCTGAAATCAGCATTGATTGAGACCTCCGCTTTAACTGATAGCGAATTAGCTTCTTTATTAAAAATGAAAGACGAGGAAAAACTAGCTCGTGATGTATATTCGGTGCTTTCTCAGAAATGGGGCGGCCAGGTTTTTGCGAATATTTCAGCTGCAGAAAATAACCATCTGAATGCAATTGTACTGCTTCTCACAAACTATGGTGCAACTGACACCTCAATTGGTCAGGCAGGCATTTTTACTGATGCTGCGGTACAATCCTTGTTTAACGATTTGATTGCCAAGGCAAGCGTGTCTGTTGAAGAAGCCAATAAAACCGGAGCTTTAATCGAAGAAATGGACATTAAAGACCTTACAGAAGCGCTCACAACTATCACCAATGAGAATATAACTCTGGTATTTGATAGCCTGCTCAAAGGTTCGCGCAACCATCTCCGAGCATTCAATATGCAACTGACAAACCTTGGATTAACCTATACCCCGGTTTTTATTAGTCAGGATGAATATACCCAAATCGTGACCTCTGCCATGGAAAAAGGAAAACAATACCGCATGAACGGTCAGGGAAAAGGTAAAGGTCAAGGTAACGGTCAGGGCAAAGGTCAAAAAGGACAAGGAAATAAGGGTAACAGCACTTGCAACAATTAAAAGCATTCAGGAGGCTGTCTCAAAGTCAGAACAATCGCGAAAATCGTCACCCCGAATTTATTTCGGGGTCTGACATCCAATGCGATGAGAGCCTGAAACCCCGCCTGCCAAGCGAGCGGGCAGGAAGTTCAGGATGACTTGATCAATGACTTTTGAGACAGCCTCTTTGTTTTTAATCGTTTATATATTAGCAACTTCTACTAAAAATAAATTAATGTTGAAATCACAAATACGATTTTTGTTGGCGACAGTATTTGCCGCTTTTGTATTTATAAATATCGGGTTTGCTCAGCCAAATTACACCATAAGTGGAGAAATCAGGGATGCAAAAAGTGGCGAAGCGATTATCGGAGCGACAATTTATCCGGCGGAAAAAACAACCAGGGCTGTTACAACCAACGCCTATGGTTTTTTTTCATTAACGCTGCCGCAAGGAACATATTCTGTTACTGCTCAGTTTCTCGGATATGAAAAAAGCGTCCAATCCATAAGCCTGTCTAAGAATATTCGGGTAAACTTCGAACTCAAAGAAAGTGTGATTTCGCTAAACGAGGTTACAATTAACGCCGAAAGACAGAACCGGAATATTACTTCTACCCAGATGGGAAATACTAAAATAAATATTGCCGAAGTAAAAAACATACCGGTATTGTTTGGTGAAAAAGACATCTTAAAAACCATCCAGCTTTTGCCAGGCGTCAAGTCAGCGGGCGAAGGTAATTCGGGTTTTTATGTGCGTGGCGGCGGTACCGACCAAAACCTGATATTACTTGACGAAGCCACGGTTTACAATCCTTCGCATGTTATGGGATTTTTCTCAGTGTTCAATTCCGATGCAATCAAAGATGTGAATCTCATCAAAGGCGGGATGCCAGCCGAATACGGTGGTCGCTTATCGTCGGTGCTTGATGTGAAAATGAACGAAGGCAATGATAAAGAATATCATGTAAACGGCGGGATTGGGCTTATCTCATCTCACCTCACGGTGGAAGGACCGATTCAAAAAGACAAAAGTTCATTTATAATTTCGGGACGGCGCACCTATGCCGATTTGTTTTTGAAAGCTTCGTCGAACGAAATGTTAAAGAATACCAGCATTTATTTTTATGATCTGAATATGAAAATGAACTTCAGGCTGGGCGAGAAAAACCGGATCTTCGTTTCGGGCTATTTTGGGCGCGATGACATTAACCTGTTACGATTCAGCAACGCTTTTCAGTCGATGTGGGGCAACACTACCGGAACTTTGCGTTGGAACCATATATTTTCCAGCAAACTATTTATGAACACTTCGCTCATTTACAGCGATTTCACCTATAATATGCTATTGGGCAGCGACAGCACTCAGGTAAACGTCCAATCGTCAATCCGCGATTACAACCTCAAACAGGAATGGCAATATTACCTCAATCCCAAACACACGCTGAAAGCGGGTTTCAACAGTATTTACCATTCGTTTATACCGGGAAGCGTAACCGGAACAGCAACGATTTCGCTTAACAACTCCGATATTCCGAAAAGATATGCTTTGGAAAACGCGATCTATTTATCGGATGAATATGCCGTTACCGAGAAGTTAAAGATAAATGCCGGAATTCGTATTTCAAACTTCAATCTATTGGGACCAACGACCATTTATGGGTTCAATACCGATGGAAATATAACTGATACAATTACTTACAAAGCCAATCAGAACATCAAAACATATTGGGGCATCGAGCCCCGCCTGAGCACAAATTTAACTCTGAACGAAAGCAGCTCGGTAAAAGCATCGTATGCTCGCACACAGCAATACATTCATTTACTGTCGAATGCCACATCCTACCAATCTACCGATTTATGGATACCAAGCAGCAGTATTGTAAAACCGCAAATGGCCGACCAGTATTCTCTTGGATTCTATAAAAATCTAAAAAACAACCTGTACGAAACCTCTGCTGAGGTGTATTACAAAAACATGCAAAATCAGATTGAATATAAAAATGGCGCCCAGTTTGTGCTGAATAAAAGCGCCGAAGCCGATTTGGTATTCGGGAAAGGTCAATCGTATGGTCTTGAACTTTATGCCAAAAAACGTTATGGAAAGCTCAATGGCTGGATAAGTTATACGCTCTCGTTTACCGACCGCACATTTGCCGACATCGATCAGGGTCAGCCATTTCCGGCGAAACAAGACCGTCGCCACGAAGTTTCAGTTGTAGGTATTTACCAACTTTCGCCGCGATGGACGCTTTCGGGCACATGGGTTTATTATACCGGCAATGCTGTAACATTTCCGAGCGGTAAGTATCTGGTTGACAATCGAATTATCACCTTTTATACCGAACGAAACGGCTATCGGATGCCTGATTACCATCGCTTGGATTTGGCTGCAACCTGGATTCAAAAAAAGACAGCACGTTTCGAATCGTCATGGAGCTTTTCGGTGTATAATGTTTATAACCGGATGAACGCTTATTCCATATCATTTCGTCCAAGTGAAACCGACCCCACTAAAACGGAAGTCGTCAAGCTTTCACTTTTCCCGGTAATTCCTTCAGTCACTTACACGTTCAAATTTTAGTCATGCAAATAATAAAACCTCATATTGTTATCGCTGCAATAATTTCAATCGTTGCTTTGATGGCGTGCGAAGAAATTATCAATATCGATCTTAACACCGCATCGCCACACCTTACCGTTACTGCAATTGTGACCGATCAGCCCGGGCCATATTACGTTAATTTATCGAAGACCGAAAGCTATTTTAATTCGAACGACTCATTTCCAGTAGTGCGCAATGCTGCGGTTACCATCAGCGACGATGCCGGAAACTCCGAAATTCTTCAGGAATCCGTCCCCGGCACTTACAAAACATCGACTTTACGTGGAGTCAGTGGTCGGACGTATCATCTGAAAATTGTGGCTGAAGGGCTTACCTATGAAGCATTTTCGTACCTTCCGTATCCGGTGAAATTAGATTCTGTTGTTTCGCAAAAGATAACAGCCACTGGTCTACGAAACAAAGAGGGCACAAATAAATATTACGTGAAATGTTTTTTTGACGACCCTGCCGGAAGCGTTGATTTTTACCGGATTGAATCGGTTGTCATAAATACTGATACTTTAGCCAGTTATTACCAGATTTACAGTGATGAGGTAACTGACGGCCAAAAGATAGTTTATCCCGTCCAACGCCCAACCTTTAACCTTGGAGATACGGCAGAGGTTGAATTATACCATATTAACTCCGACAATTACGATTATTACAAAACGGCCAACAATATTCTTCGAAATAAGAAAGGGCCAATGGCATCTGCCTCAGCTCCACAGGCAAATCCACTTACCAATATTTCGGGCGGAGCCGTTGGATATTTCGGAACGTTTGCGGTGAGCAGGAAAGAGGTGGTGATAAAATGATAATTAATGATTTCTTAGGAATGCCCGCCAACGATGATACGCATAATTTTGAGATTTAGCACAACAAAGCGCCAGGCCTGCCAGATCAGGTTTCTACGCCAGAAACTTGTCGATTTTGTAGGTAATGGCGGATACGATTCATCGTAATAACCGCGTACAATATTTTTAGCCATTTTTATATATTTTTTGTGAAACGGAAAAGTAATTGAATCCCTTTATTCAGGTATTAGCCACCAGAACGGATAGCCTTTTGCCTTGTGAATAAACATATAATGCAAAAAGATCTTGATCCAGTGACCTGCCAGACCGGCTTCGCCGACCGTATAGTTGAGGTCGCGCCCCCATTGTGGATATTTCTCCCAATCCGGAACAATCGGGTAAACAGTCATCGTTGCAGCGTTTCCTTTGATCATTCCATATCCCGCTGATACCACACAAGCGGCTCCCATTTTTCCCATAGAGGCTTTGTGCTTGAAATCGGTTCGGCCTGACTTGATTTGTTCAACAATATTCAATGCAACCACTTTACCAATTACTCCTGAAGGCATTCCAGTGCGTGGAGGCGCTGGTGTAATCAGCGTGCCATTCGGGCTTTTCATGGGTTTTGAAATCTGGTGCGGAGGTGCAAATGCGATACCAGGAGCAAAAACATTCGGATATGCCTGGTTCTGGTAAGTCGAAGGCCAATCTTCTACCGACCAGTCTTCGAAAGGTTTTCCGGAATAATCAGCATCTACTTTCATAAAACCGTTGGGTGCGAATAACTGAGAAGTAATATCCTCGCCAACTTTATTGTATGCCTTTAATCCGGCGCCAGCAAAGGCCGGAATGAGCATGGCAAAATCGAATGCGGCGGTTTTTATTTCGCCATCGAGGGTTTCATAATGTGCAATTCCCTCTTCTACTTTCATTACACCGGCCCGTTTGATCCATCGAATGCCATATTCAGCAAAAATAGACTCACTGAAAACTTTGGTTGGAGTTACATAACCACCGCGTTTAATAAATGCACCACCCATTCCGAAGTCGCCCAATTCATATTCATTCGAAATCCATGTAATCTCGGCTTTATCCTGAAGTCCGCGAGCCTTGATCTGGTGAGCCACATTGAGCGCGTATTCAAAAGCTGCACCCTGACAGGTTGCTCCGGGATGGCCTGTACCAATGAGGAAACGAAGTTTCTCACCTTTCTCCATCCGGGTAAGGCAAACTTTCAAAGCATCCCAAGTTGCCACAGCATGATCGCAGGAACATACGGAATGAGTGAATTTGCCGGGTCCAAGACCTTCGGTGGCCGCAAAATTCAGCTTCGGCCCTGTTGCATTAACAAGATAATCGTAATCCACATATTCACTTTCACCACGGCGATTTTCTCCTGTGTATTCAACCGCCACAAAAGGACGCTCGAAACCATTGCCACCTTCGGGGAAAATAGCAGTAGCCCTAGCTTGCTTGTAATCAATTTTCCAACGATCATACACAGGTTTAAGCTTAAAGCGAACCTGGTCAATGGTCATTTTCCCCACACCAACCCAAATATTGGAAGGAATCCATTGATAATACTCTGAAGGACTAATAACAACAACATGGTGTTTCGGACCCAGTTTCTTCTTAAGAAATGCTGCAGCCGTATGACCTGAAATACCTGCACCCAATACCACAACTTTTGCCATAATATGAAGTTTAAAATCTTAACTGATGATTATCTTAAGTATTCCTGTTCTAAAGGTAAAAATAAAGAACTTACAATCTTTATTTTTACCTCATTTTTAATATTTTGCTTTATAGTTTTATAAATTACTCTGTCACAATACCAATGACAATAGTATACCTCCAAGGATAATCCATATGACATCCACCTTTCTAACCAGCAAGGCAAATGCAATCAGTGTAAATACTATATTTACCCAATTCCACTGGATATCAATAGTAAAACGATAAGTTACAACTGTCAACAGACCTACAAAAGAGCACAAGATTCCATTGATCACTTTATGGAATTGAGGATAAGACCTTAGCTTGTCGAAAAATGGGATAATTCCCATCAATATCAGAAACGAGGGAGTAAAAACACACACAGTAGCAATTATACTGCCGATAATGCCAAAATGCATATATCCGAAAAATGTTGCAGCAATAATGATCGAACCTGGGGTTACCTGTCCTAGTATAACGCCATCCATAAATGTTGTCTTGTCGAACCAGCCGAATAAATCAACCAATTCATGATACATTATCGGCATAGCTGCCAAACCTCCTCCAAACGAGAAAAGGTCAATACGCAACATGATCGTAGCCAGAGTAAAATATTCCTTATTCACAAAAAACAAGATTGTTGAGCAAACCACCACCACCAGGATCATGATCAGGAAGAACCTGAAGGTTCTGACCCTGGCAAGTTTTTCTGTTACAGGAGATTCTTTTTTTGTGAGTAATAGACCTAACAGGGAAGCGATTAGTAAAACCAGAAACGGGTGCAATTTGGTTAGAAACAATCCGGCTGCAATGACTGCAATGATCCAATCGTTCACATTTTTGAAATTCTTTTTACCGAAAATATATGCAGCATTGGCCACAATTGCCACAATGACCACCCTAAATCCGCTTAACACCATTTCAACTCCTGAAATATTCCTGGATTGTTTGTAAAGAACTGAAAGTATAAACATGATCAAAAATGCAGGTAACCCAAACCCGATAAAACTGACAACGGCTCCCCTGATACCTTTCAATTTCAACCCAATATAAGTAGCCAACTGCATTACGATCGCTCCGGGAATAACCTGACAAAGCGCCAGGCCTGAATCAAATGTATTTGCATCTAACCATTTCCGTTTGTCCACAATATGTTTTCGGATGTGGGCAGTCATCGCAAGACCACCAAAGCCGGTTAATCCTATCCAAAAGAAAGAAAGGAATAATTCAATATAGGAAGGATTTTCTTTATGCTTCATACTGAAGGTACTGAAAATATTTAATATAAAAGAATTTGCAATTTACAAAACAGTATGGATAATCACGATGAGCGAGAATATTGAAATGAAAGTCCATAGCATTAATCCTTGTATAAGAGGTTTCATACCTACCGAAGCGACAAGGTCTTTTGAGAGACTTGTCCCAATAAAAAAGAGTGTAATTTTTAAGCCAATTTTTGAAAGCATTACGATAGATGATGATTGAGAATGTATTGCAGGTACAAACGTATTGAGAAGCATTGCCAAAACAAAGAGGAAGATAAAATAGGGTATTTTAACTTTTCCCGATTCACTTTTAAAAACAAACACTGAGATTATTGCCAATGGAATAATCCACAATGCCCTTTCGAGTTTTATGGTAGTAGCAATTTGTAAGGCTTCTGCTCCATATTGGTTGGCTGCACCAACTACCGAACTGGTATCATGAATGGCTATTGCCGCCCAAACTCCAAATTGATGTTGAGAAAGATGCAACAGATGGCCTATCCACGGAAACAAAAAAAGAGCGATCGAATTCAGGATAAAAACTGTACCCAATGCTGTTGAAATCTGTTTTTCATTCGACTTGATAATGGACGAGATAGCTGCAATGGCACTTCCCCCACAGACTGCAGTTCCTGTTGAAATCAGGTAAGAGGTATTGTTTTCAACTTTCAGTAGTTTTCCAATGAACAAGCCTAATATGAGTGTGGTAGTTATTGAAAACAAAGTAAATAAAAAGCCTTGTTTACCGGCATCAAAAGCTTGCCAGGCATTCATTCCGAAACCTAATCCTACAACTGAAACTTGTAAGAGAATATGAGTAAGTTTTTTGCTCGTATTCAAAAATGGGTGTTTCACGGTTTGTGCCAGGATAATCCCGATAAGTAAGGCAAACGGTGTGTCAATAAAAGGAAAGCAGCATATTAAAATAGCTCCAATATAAATAATCTTCGGTACGTTCATTTCGACAGATTTTTGTAGTTGCAAACGTAACTCAAAGAAAATCAGTGGTCAAATCATAAAAAATAATATCCAATAACTACAAGTTATAGTGTTGTCGAACGAAATTCCGGAACAGTTTGACAAGCCCAACAGGTTCAGGACCTTGTGTCGAGATGAAATAGAATAGTCGGTTAAATTTTAGGGAGGAAGTATTAATAAGCCTGAAGATATGATTTGATAATTCCTGTTCTATCGCAAAGCGCGATACAATTCCAATACCATTACCAGTTTTTATAAACGATTTAATGGCTTCAGTACTTCCCAAAAATAGCAATACATTCAATTGTTTCGGGCTAATCTGGCATTTTTGCAGACTATTTTCAATGATTTCCAAAGTACCAGAACCTCTTTCGCGCAAGACCAGGGGAAGTTTTATGAATTCATCATTGGAAACAGAATTTGGAATGGAAGTGTTTTGCGCAGAAGTGAAAACCAACAGTTCATCATTTAGAAATGGAGAATAACGGATGTCGGTGTTTGTTGGCTTTCCTTCTACTATCCCAACATCAATTTCGTTTTTCAGGAGTCGTTTTTCAATGAATTCAGTATTTCCGTTAATGAGAGATAATTTTATTTCGGGGAAGCGTTTGTTGAACTCTGCCAATGCCTTGGGAATAACGTATTGTGATATGGTTGAACTTGCTCCTATCCTAAGGGCACCTTCAATATTCTCCTTAAATTGACTTAACTCAAATTTTATTTCGTTATGCAGTGAAATGATATGTTCGGTGTAGAAAAGTAAAATATTTCCGGCTGGCGTAAGGGAAATCTTATTCCCAATCCGGTTAAAGAGTTTTACCTCAAATTCTGATTCCAGCTCTTTAATATGTTTCGAAATAGCGGGTTGTGTAATAAACAACTCATTTGATGCTTTGGTAAAGCTTAAATTCAGGGCAACGCTTTGAAAAACCTTTAGTCTGAAATCAACCATTAGATGCAACTTTTATATATCGTTTTATTATTGAAACGATTAGCTCAATAATATTGAATTATTCTCACTCTATATTTATTTCCTTCCCTGTATAGTTGTAAAACAAATGCTCTTTGTATTCGTTAAGCAACTCTGCATATTTTTCCACGCCTGTACAATGGCATACACCAATTGATTTTGGTTGTAACATTCGGAAGTAATGAGTTACCTGTGCATATTGTTCTACGGAGCAATTCTTTATATGGAAACCACCCAGGATTAAACCAACCGGAAGTTTAAAATGTTCAGTTGCTGTAATGCTGATATTGGTAATTCCCCTATGTGAACATGCAGTAACAATATTTATCTGATCGTTATGCTTTAATACCAGAAATAATTCATCGGCAAACTCATCAGGAACAAATTTCTTACCCACTTTTTTATACATTCCTTTAAAATGGGTATCCAATGAATTGTGAATGATAATATCGGGCATAATAAAAACACCATCATCTATTTCAGTAATCGCTTCGATATAAATAAGTCGGTCTTTGAGGAGCATTTTGTTCCGTAATGTTCCAATAAAACGATTAGTACCATGGTATTTTGGAGTTAAAATATCTTTTTTGGCGTACACTTTAGCTTTGCTGTTCTTTTCGAGAAAGGGATATAAACCTCCGGTATGGTCGTAATGTCCGTGCGATAATACTAGGCTGTCAATATCCTCAATAGCAATTTCCAACTTTTCTGCATTCTTAAGGAACAAGCTACTTTGCCCAGTATCAAATAGGATTTTGCAATTTCCGGTTTCGATATAAAAAGCCAAACCGTGTTCTGCGACCAATCCTTGCTTATAGACAAGGTTTTCGATGAGGGTTGTAATTTTCATATCAGCAACATTTTTAATTCCTCAGCAGTTTTATTATAGAATTCGATCTCCCAAATCATATTCTTTAAAATGAGTTTATTGATACAACCGTTTTGAAGTCGTGTTTTAAAGCTCCCGAAATCGCCATTCGAAAGTGTATATAAGATAGAATTGGTTAGCGCACCATGCGATACAACTATAATTCTTTTGCCTTTAAAATCATTTACAATTTTGTTTAACCCCGCCACCGCCCGAAGTCGTAAATGTTCAAATTCTTCCTGATCGGGAATACCATAAGGGAAGGTACGATGACGTTCTTCGGGCAACAATCCTGAAGCCGAGCCATAACTGCGTTCTTTAAATTCATCAAACACATGGACTGTTGGTATTGCAAGGCGAGAAGCTATAATTTGTGCTGTTTCAAAAGCACGTTTTAAAGGGCTTGAAACCACAAAATCCCAATGTTCAGTTTCAAAATACTGTGCGATTTGAATGGCTTGCCCACGACCTAAATTATTCAGTTCAATATCTTCATTGCCTTGTAATCTTCCTGATGAATTCCAGTCAGTTTCGCCATGTCTGATAAAACAAATGGTGGTGACTGAATTTTCATATTCGTATGCGTTCATATAAAACTAAATTTTAAAACGGCCATCGTCTTTTTGACTGTCGAGTTTATGTATATTCTTTTCAATCCATCCACTTTTGTTTACCTCATGAATATCAAATTCAGGAATGTATGGTTTAATATCCAATACAGGTGAGCCATCGAGTATATCGATGTCTATCACAAACAGTAAATTGTTTTCGATTTTTTCGAGTCGAACGACCGACATGCCAATTGGATTTGGCCTTCCCGGTGATCGGGTGGCAAAAACTCCATGCGAATCGGTATCCAGAAAAGGAGTAACTAACAGCGATTTGCATTTCGCAAGATGCATGTGAAATATAATGATGATGTGTGAAAATCCATTAAGGTCTGTTAATCCGGTACTGTAGTCCGGAAATATTTCAATTTGTGCCTGAATATCTTTTGCAGCGGCTGGTTGAATAGGGGTTCCTTCAGGAAATCGAAAAGGTGAATGTACAATTCCTATTGGGCGATAAGTTATTTTATTCATTATACTTACTTTCTGATATCTGTGTGCCCTACCACTCGGAGTTTGTAACATCCATTTTTGGCAGTAGGATTAATTTTTATGGTTCAATAATTCAATAATCTGACTTATTTTCTTTTCAGGATCTTTTAGTACAACTAGCTGAATTTGAAGACTGTCAAAAATTGATTTAACTTTAGCACCAAACTCTCCTGATACAACTTTCTCAACTTTTCTTGATGAAATTAACTGCACTGATGCCAGACCTGCACCTTCAACATTTTCCTTGTATGGGTTGGGAATAAATTCTATGGAATGACTTATGCTGTCATAAACCACGAAATAAGAACACCGGCCAAAACGGCTATCCAATAAGGATTCCGGGCTGTTTCCTGTTGATGTAATTGCTACTTTCATCGGTAAAATATTTTATTTTAATTACAATTATTGGTATTTGTCCTTTGAAGGTGAGCTACCCCTTTTCGGACCATCTGACAATTACAGACTAAGCATATCTCATCCCTGCAAGGTGTTTCTTGTGAATGTAATTTTTCTCTTCCACATTTTGGACAGACACAAATATCTTCCATCGTGTTTTGTTGGGAATCTTCGTTGTAATGCTCAATGTCAGTTGAACCGCACAAAGTACAATTCTTGATTTCCTGTCCTTTTTCAGTATGGTTAAACCAACAACCACAGCTATTACATGAATACCATTCGGTGTCGAAATAAACCTTACCCCCTTCAAATACAATTGCCTTGCCTTGTACAAAAGCCTGAGCAACCTTGCGCCGGGCACTTTCATAAATACGTGCAAAAGTGGGACGAGAAATTCCCATTAATTGAGCGGCTTCAACTTGACCGTTAAGCTCAAAATCACTTAACCGAATGGCTTCATATTCTTCGAAATTAATAACTACCGGATTGTTTTCTTCAGGTAATCCTATAGGCCTAAATCCCTTGAAATGCGGGGGATTATTCATTTTGCGTATTCGTTTTGGTCTTGGCATATATTATTAGCATTTGATTGATACAAATATATTGAGCATTTGCTCGTTATTGATATATTTAATTTATCTTTGCCTTAGTTAGATAAGTTTTTGAATATAAGAACAAATTTAATTTATTTAAAATGAAAACATCATTAATAGAATTACTTCTGGTTATTCCAGCTATACTCTTCTTAGATTGGGTAATCATGGTTGTTGTTGGCTTTATTTCGAATATTTTTGGAGCAAATGATGATTTTTTCTGCACCATTTATAGCGATTTTGGCATTGCACTGCTAGTCATATCGTTTTTATTTGTTGCATATCTAATTATCAATCAAAATCTTCATCACAAGGTTCAAGCCTAATTCTAAAATATAAGATGGAGGATTTCTTTAATCAAAGTGAGAATGTAATTCCTCACATTGGAGACCAAGCTCCTGCATTTAGATCAGTAACTACGCAAGGTACTATTTATTTTCCTGGTGATTATCTTGGCAAGTGGGTAATTCTATTCAGCTATCCTACATACTTTTCTACTATATATACTTCCGAATTTATGGCTTTTACATGCATGTACGACGACTTTAAAGCTATAAACTGTGAATTAATTGGATTACAGGTTGACAGACTTCATAGCCAGATTGCCGGGTTAAGCTCCATCAAAGAAAAACCAGAATACAAAGGCATGAAAGATGTCGAAATGAAATTTCCACTGATTGATGATATTACCATGGAGGTGGCCAGAAAATATGGAATAATTCAACCGGACGAAAGCAATTCAAAAGTGTTTCGTGCCGTATTTTTTATCGATCCAGAATGCATTATTAGAGCAATAATTTATTATCCACTTTCTATTAGTCTAAATTTTGATGAACTGAAACGGATAATTGTTGCTCTTCAAACGGCAGATGCTTTTAGGGTTAACACTCCTACCGATTGTCATATAGGTGATGAAGTAATATTATCACCTGCCAATTCATACAGTATAGCCGAAGAACGATTTGAATCCAAAAAGGAAGACAAGAAATATACTGAGTGGTTCTTCTGCACTAAGGAATTATCGGAAGAAAAAGTAATGAATGTAAATTAAAGCCAAATAGGCTATTAAATCTTAGTCAAACAAAAATCGGTTAACTCAAAATTTAATGAGATAACCGATTTTTGTTTTGTCAATTTAATCGAGACATATCCTGGAGCGCTAACACCCACCTTTTATTTTTGTAGTTTTAGCAATAACTGGTTCAGTTGAATTTTTAAGTGCATTAACCAACATCTTCATATCTGTGGCCGCCTTTTGCCTGAAGTTATAAGTATTTAGCTCTTTTTTACTTGCATCAGAACCTGGGGGAATAAGGTTCGAAAATAAATTTTTAAAATTCGCAGGCGATTCTATAAGAATATAATTTTCAGCATTTCCAAGAAACCCTGCTTTCAAATAGCCCTGTTTGGCAAGCATCTGATCATCAGCATAAAAGTAATTAACTTTATGTTTTTGATTCAGAATTTTTGTCCATTGACGATCACTCATCTTTTCGAATGGAATATTGATTGCAAAAGGCAAATGATAAGCTTTAAATGCTTCAGGGGTGCGAACGTCAATGATATTGATCCGGTAATAATTGTTTACAATCTCATTGGCAAGCTTATCTGCAGGAACTTCTACTGAGCTAAAATCCTGATGAAGTGCATTACTAATTCGCGACTGCAACCGGCTATTGCTATCCGGCATGATTGCGATAACAGTCAACAACAAAAATGCAAATCCGACTGCTGATGCATAAATAATCACCTTGTTTTTAGGCAATTTCGATTGAATGCCATTTACTCGATTCTCAATCAGGCGGGTCAGGTAAAAGGCGATAATTGCGATTGCTGTAAGAAGGAAAGCGAAAACAATTTTCGACATCCCCAGTTTTTCGTTCATCAGAACAGGCCCCCATGCTTCGGCAAGGTAAATTTTTTCGAACATTGGATACACTTCGACAAATACCAAAACACCTAGGCCAGATCCAAAAACAAAAGCCAGACCATCGAGTTTACCAATAGCTGCAGCACATACACTGGTTCCAGGGCAAAAACCACCAATGATGAATCCTACTCCCATAATTGCTCCACCGACAAGTGCCGACCAAAGAAAGGTAGGATTAATATAAATCAGGCTCAGATCGAGTATTCCCATCTGACCAAATAACAAAACACCTATCATGGCGGTAACTCCAGCGGTGAAAAACACTTTCAGCACGGTAAAATCATAACCGTAGAATAATCCAACAAGCTTTTTAGTTGAAGAAAAACCTGCCTGTTCAAGGACAAATCCAAACCCAATTCCGGCAATCAACGCCACAATAAGATTAAACTCATTACTTAATATATAGGGTACTAATGGAGCCATGATTCAATTATTTTAACCAAAGTTTTCTAAAAAAATAAGCAAAAGCATATCCAGATCCGAAAATAGCGATCATGGTGATGATACCACCAAACGACATCACGGCCATCCCACTTAATGCCGCTCCACTGGTACATCCCCTGCCAAGCTGTGAGCCCAGGCCAAAAAGTGCACCTCCAATGATAGCGGCAATGATCCGGGCTTTATTGGTTATGTTGGGCCCCCGTTCCAGCTTAATTCCAACGCGGTTAGAAATCACTCCCGAAAAAAACGCCCCGATGACAACTCCGATCACCTCAAAAACGAGCCAATCTTTAAGCGGGCCTCCAGGATGCTCCTCATTGTATGATTTAATAAAAGGAGTATGGACCGCATGTTGAGGAGCCACTTCGGTAACAGCTTTAATTACCACACTTTTAACAGCTCCGCTGGCCCCAAGTCCACGACCGGTCACATAAATTGTTCCCAACAGAACCAGTCCGAGTAAAAATCCGGCCAGATAGGGGTTCATGTATTTATTTGGTTTCATGATTCTGTATATTTTCGTTTTCAGTTTTTGGCTCATCTTCTTCAAGTTCCTCGTAACCGGTAATCATCGCATTTATATTTGAAGTCGGAGTTTTACCGGTGGTAGTCATATATACATGTAAAACAAGGAATATCATTAAGAGAATTGCCCCCATGGTGTGCCAGAATGCAATACTGGAAAGAGGATAGTCTTCTATTACAATCAGATTGTTTTGATCGATTGTTTTGTATAGCATGTATAAAATACCCGAGGTAATGGTTAACGGGATAAGTATGATTTTAAAACCCAGATAAACAATTCTTTGCAATGGATTTAACTTACTTAGTTCTGACTTTTGTGTTGGATGGTGTTCCCCTTTAAAAATGCCTGATACATAGAATTTAATCTGCTCCTTTAATTGTTTGGTCGTTGGTATATACTGACGCCATTCGCCCGTAGTTATATGCCAGAAGATGGCAAAAATCAATAATCCGAGGAGCATCCACGATGCAGTGCGGTGATATTCTGCAGCTTTTTCGAATCCAAATATGGAATATGAACCATGAACCTCGAATCCTGTAATTGCCAAAAACATGATCAGAGAAGCTTGTGTCCAGTGCCAGAATCGTTCAAATCCCTTATAAATATATACTTTACGCATCTTTTAAAATTTTACTACAATGAAACATTCAGAAAATGATCCAGTTAATCGGTTGGTTTATCTTCATCGTAACTGATGATCTGTTTTTCGTATTTATTCTTCCTTAGAATCACAAAAATCCGAATAAGAGCATGACATATAACTGCTGCAAGTGTCAGAAAAAATGCCCAAATACCCACATTATCCTGTAGAACATTCCGGTCACGACCAGGAAGATAAAATCCAGTCAGTTTAGCCAATCTTCCATAATCACGGACATGACATTCGGCACAACTAACCGATTGTTCTTTTGGCGAAACCATGTGGTTAACAGGCCAGTACATTACAGTCTCAATAAAACCATACTGACCACTATATTTAAGACCCGATTCTTTCATCCCGGCTGCCACTGCTTTCTCCCAATTAAAATCTTGCCAGTATGCGCTGTCTCCTTCAGATGCTCCGTACAATTTGGGTTGAACCAAGCGGTTGTAAACCTTATCGTAAATCTGGTCGCCTACATGAATCTTTACCGGAATAATTTTGGAATGGCGGTCGTGATAAGAACCATTTAACGTATTCATTTGAACGGGAACCGATTTAATGGAGTCGCCCAATAAATAGTGATCAGCCGTTCCGTTAAACCAAATGTAATCTGGCTTAACATTTCGTTTCCAAACGAATGAACCTTTAATCGACATGTATTTATGATTGCCCAGCGAATCTTCTTCTTCATATGGTTTACCATCCTTTAGTTTCCCGGCATCTGACCATTTCCAGGACATTTTTGTTGAATTCATCTTGGCGTATTGCGGAATATGACATGCCTGACATGAAACCCTTGATCCGTGTCGGTTAAGTACTTCACGGAGGTGAGGTGTATTTGAATGACATTGTTCGCAAGTAGCCCGATTGGTATTGTCTGACGAAACGGAATATAACTTACCTATAATATTGTGGTTTTTAGCGGTATGACAGGCGACACACTCCAGATTCATTCCATTGGCTCCCATATGAACATCGACTTCACGAGTACAAGAGTTTAAAGCAACCTCAAGGTCTCCATGCTTCACATTATTTCCCCCACCACCAAAAGAATGGCATGATCCACAATTGCTTTTCCGCGGAGAGCCAACACTCTGTGCTACATTTTCAAGGTTTACTGTTCGATCGGGATAGCCTGCCATTGAAGCGCCTTTCAGATACTCCTCGCTATTGTCATGACAAACCATACAATCAACATTACGTGCATTATTAAAATCGAAACGACTACTGGTCATGCCGAATCCTATGTGACATTTTGCACACGATTGTTGATTGGAATTAGTTCCCAGGCAAAAATTATTCATGACGTTTTTCTTGCCGGCTGAAGAAATACCGCGTCCTTCAACATACGATGCCCTTTCCCAATTCCAGTGTGAAGAAGCCATTACCTCCTTGTGTGTCTCGGTATGACAGGAAAGACAAGCTTCAGTGACCTCCTGGGGAGTTTTAAATTCCTTTTGCAAGGCCGGAAGTTTGCTGTGATTAACAGAAGGAACAGCTTTTAAAGCATACTTGTGCCTTAGTTCTTCAAGTTTAAGATTATAGCTATCTTCCTTATGGAGAATATTTACCATTACCAGTGCGATAATGACAACAAATATTACGAGTACTAGATTCCTTAGCATAGTATTTCCTGTATTTTACTATCTCAATAATGAGCATTTGCTCTTTTCATTAAAGAATGCAAATATAAGAATATATCAATACATAGGAAGTTGTACCGCAAATTTTGCCTTTATAGAAAGAAAATAAGTTAAATGCTATTTGACCCAATAATTGAATAAAGTATTGAATACAAGTTTATGGATGTAATGGAAGAATATCAACCAATCAAATGACCGAGTCCAAGAGTATTTAATTCAGAATTGAACAACAAATAAAAGATATGAATAACGCCTTCTTAGTCATTTTAATGATTAAACAACTTTTGAATGCAATTACCATCACATTTACAATCAAAATCTATTCGCTCAGGTCGAATCAGATTGAATCGATTAATTTGGTGGATATCGGTCTTTTCAACAAATACCTATATAAATTACTATGAATTATCCATCAGGGTAATTTATGAAATTCGAACGTTAAGCGGGAAGCTTAGAAGGTTCTATTCAAGAGCTTCAAGTAATGATCAATCTAATTCTTTTGCAATAGCTATAGCAGCAATAGTGCCATCGGCAACAGCAGTGGTTATCTGACGGTATTTTTTGCTAATTACATCGCCTATAGCATAAACTCCAGGAATATTTGTGCGCATGTCTTCGTCAGTTTTAATGTAGCCCCACTGGTCGAGCTTAAGATTTCCTCTGAACAAGTCAATATTTGCGTTAAAGCCAATGAAAATAAATACTCCGTCGCTAACAAGTATTTTTCTTTCCTTGGTTTTTAAATCCTCAACCTCTGATATAATCTGATTGCCTTCTTTCGCGAAATTGCGTGGTTCATGTTCGTACAGTACCGTAATTTTAGGGTTAGCAAGGAGTTTTTCCTGTGCTTTTTTATTGGCTGTAAGTTTGTCGAACTGGTGAACCATAGTTATTTTGCTGGCAAACCGTGCAATGAATTCCGATTCCTCGACTGCGGAATTACCTCCACCAATTACCACCACTTCTTTATCAACAAAATATTTTGCATCGCAGGTGGCACAATAGGAAATGCCTTTGCCTTTAAGCTCTTTTTCACCAGGGGCACCTGTAAGATTTGGTGATGTTCCGGTGGCAATTATAATCCTTTTGGCTTTTAGCGTTTCGAATTCGTCAATTATTACTTCTTTCTTTTCGAGGTCAACTTTGGTAACATCAACGGCAACTTTATAGACTGTTCCACAAAGTTTGGTTTGTTCGCTCATATTGTGTGAAAGCATATAACCGGCCTGTGGCTCTATAAACCCCGGATAATTGGAAACTTCATGAGTAGTAGATACATGGCCTCCGGGCAAAGCTATATCCACCATTACAGTATTTATTTTTGCCTGGCACAAGTACAATCCTGCCGTTAATCCACCTGGACCAGCACCCAGAATGATAACATCAAACTCCGAAACAGTTGGTTTGATTTGCAATTTAATAGCTTTTACCCTTACTTCCGAAATCATAGTATCCAGATGGGTTATAATATCACTGCGCTTAATACCACCAGACAATCTTTCTGCGACTTCTTTTCCTTTATCGAAAAACATTAGGGTTGGCGATGATTTCACTCCAAGTTCATCGGCCAGTTCCCGATTTCGTTGGCGGAATATTTTCAGAAATTTAATATCATTCCCGTATAGTTTTGCCAAACCTTCGAACTTTGGGGCCAATGCTTCACATGGAGGACATTCAGAAGAATAAAAATCAACGACTATTTTACCACCTTGATAAACTTCTTTTTCGAATTCGGATGTAGCTATTTCATTCATAATACTATTTTTTTTATTTCTATTGACATCACTTTAGATGATTCTTATACGAACTCAATCATTATAGTTTGTGTCGGAATTGCAAAACATGAACATATTGATTGCTGACGACTAAAAATAAGAAGCAAAGCCCAGTTCAATCAGTTCTTTTACTGGTCGGCAATCTGTAGAGCAAACAAATCCATTCTTATTTTTTGCAACTGACCCACACCCACCACCACAAGCCAATTGAGCACTGCAATCTTTACATTCAGGAATTGAAATTACATCACGAGCTTGCCAAATATCTACAAGTTCTTTCTTCTGATTTGTTTCGGGATAAAACGTTCCCAATGATTCATCAGCCTTACCCACTGTCGCAGTGCATGGATAGATATGTCCGGTATAATCAAAAGCCCACTCTGTTTTACAAGCCGGACATGAATCAAATAAAGGATCAGGCAAACTTCCATTTTCAGAAAGAAATTTTGAGATGGAATAAGCTGGTTTGTAAAACTCTAAGATATGAGGATGTTCATTTGTTAGAGCATACAATTTTTCATACAATGAAATACGACTAAATAATTTATCCTGAGCTGATTGACAGTGGTGCAATTCATAATTTCGCCCGATTTGTGTTTTGAAATAGGGACTTGAAGTCCAGCCTTTTTCAATGGCAAATTTTGCTATATCAGCAAGGTCTTCAATATTCTCCTTATCAATGACCATTCTTAAATTGACAGTCAGTTTGTTCGCAAGACAAGCATCAACGCCTTCAACAATTTTATCAAAAGTCCCGGCTCCACCTTTAAGGAAGCGTCTGGCATTATGGACTTGTGCAGTTCCATCAAGTGTGATCTGAATTTCGCGGATACGACCTAGCTTCAGAACATCCATATATTCAACCAGCGTATAGCCATTGGTAACAAAGCAAACATCAGTTTTATAAGCGTTCGCCTGTTTAATAAGGTATGAAATTAGTTCTTTTTGTTTTGGGGAATTCAGCAATGGTTCACCACCAAAAATGGTGATGTATTTTCGCTTTCCGACAAATTCTTTTTGGATGTAGTTAAAGAACGAATCAATTACATCGTTGTTCAACGATCCTTTTGATGGTGCATATTCGTCCTGATAACAATAAGAACATGCAAAGTTGCAACTGTAATTAGGGACAAAAAACAACTGAATTTCATCTTCATCCCTCTGATCTAAAAAATCGAGGTATTTTCTTTTAAAAAGATTGCTTTCTTCAGTTTCATCTGCAAGATAGCCCTTTTCGAACAACTCAGCAATGAAAGTATTGTTTGTAATTGGTTCGTTCCTTCTAACCTTATCAATGACTTCAGCATCAATTGGATTTACTATATCAGCATTTCCTGAAAGAAGATTAACAATAAAGAAATTCTCAGAATCCTTTATTTTAGAAAATATATTGTGTTTGGAAAAATACATGTCTTTTTAAAATTAAGAGCTAAGAACCTGAAGTTAAGTATACTTTACATGACAACTGATTCTTAGCTGTAATTAATTTAATCGTGGCAACCGGCAACAATCTTTGAAATTTTTGCACAACATTGTGCAACTTTCGCAGTTGCTTTCTCTTCTTGTTTTTTGATTAAACTCTTCATAATTAAAATGTATTAAGCAATTATTTGACTAATAGTACCTCATGAATAGCTTTCACAAGGGTTTCTTTGGGTACAGCGCCTAATGTTGAAGTTGGTTGTCCTTTAACAGGTATAAACAATAATGTTGGTAAACTTTGAATTCCCAAGTTTGACGAAAGCAATTGTTCAGCATCAGTATCAACCTTATAAATAATGATCTTCCCTGCATATTCTTTTGCAATTTCTTCCACCCTAGGCGACAGTTGTCTGCATGGACCACACCAGCTTGCATAAAAGTCAATTATAGCAGGGATCTTACCTTCGTACTTCCATTCTTTATTAATATCATAGTTAAATACCTTTTGTTTAAAGGTCTCGTTTGTCAATGCAATTACTGTTCCTTTAGAAACAGTATTTTTATTTGTTTTATCAGGATTAGCTGCATGGCAGTTGACTGAAAATAGAATAAAACAAAGCGAAGTTAAAATCAAAATATTTCTCATCCTGACAAATTTTATAATTTTCTGATCGCAAATCAATTACTGCAACTACATTCACCTGAAGGCTTTTTGCCAGCGATAGTCCAACTGACTACTTTTATATTACCTTTTTCATATGGTACAGATTCTTCAAGAATGCTAACTTTTGTGAAACCGGCATTTTCGAGTTGGCTCAGATACTCATCGCGTGTGACAGAACCTGCCCAACATTCAGCTACAGCCTCCGGGTCATTTTTGTATTTGTCAGGAACAGGACTTGTCGAATAAATGTCACTAACAACAAATCTTCCACCTTTCTTTAATATCCTGAAAATCTCGTTCCAGACAGCTTGCTTGTCGGATGCATGATTGATTGTACAATTTGAAATGACAAGATTGGCAATGTCGTCATTCAGATTTATTTTTTCGAGCTCACTTTTTACAAATTCAACATTTGTAACTCCAAGACGTTCGGTGGTTTTTGTGGCTTTTTCAATCATACCATCAGATATGTCAATGCCAAATACAAAACCTTCGTTTCCAACAGCATCGGCTAATCTTATTACATCAGTTCCCCTTCCGCTTCCCAGATCGACGCAAACTTCATTCAGTTGTGCCTCTGAATAGTTTATTGCACCGCCACATGAAAGACAACAATCGGTAGTAGCCAATTCGCTGTATCTTTTATTGATCTCTACAAAACTCATAATTTATATTTTTGAATATTAATATCAGCACCGTCCTCTGCTACAGGGACTGTTTACCAAAAACAAACCCATCATGGCGCCCCAGAAGGTACTCATGTAGGGACTGCTTGTAATCGCACAGGTGCCTGAAGCGCATCCCACAAAATAATAATACGAAAAACCTGCTATACCTCCAATAGCAATTGACAGAAATGGTCTCCAGAAAAACCAGCTTTTAAAAAACTCTTTGATTGTTCGCGGTCTTGGCTTAACTTCACAATTATTTTCCATATCACTTATTCAAACTAATTTGACCACAAAAATAGCAAAAGAAATTGCAAATCGCATTAATAACACTTAAATCTTTATAGTGACACTAATTTCTTTACATTTGCAACAGAAAAAACAACAACTATGAGTCCAATTTTCAGCAATAGTCTTAGTCCTGAACAGCTTGAAGAAATGTTCCAAAGTGACGATAAATGCCTCGAATTTTTGGCAGGTATAAAATGGACTGAAGGCTTCATTTGTAAAAAGTGCGGTAATACCAACTCCTGTCCGGGGAAAGAGCCATTTTCGCGTCGTTGCACCAAATGTAAAGCGAAGGAAACTGCTACCAATGGAACTGTTTTTCATGGAGTTAAATTCCCAATCAGTAAGGCCTTCTATATCGCTTATCAGGTTTGCAAAGGGAAAGAGGACGTATCGTCTTACGAATTTGGCCGACGTCTTTCACTTCGCCAAATGACTTGCTGGAACTTTAAAACAAAAATCCAACATGCACTTGATGAAATGGATTCGCTCTCAGACATTGAACGAAACTCAATGGAAAAAATTTTAACAAGCTGATTATCCTGTTTATCTAACAAGATACACTTCCATACTTCCGCAGGAAGGACAGACTTCAATTTTATCGGATCCTATGCAGGATTCAACAACTTCCCAGTCAACTTCATCTTGACGGCCTTGCCAATTGCATTGTTTGCATTTCAAAATAGTTGATTCCATTGGGCAGATTGACTTATTTTTTAGCAATCAATAAAAATACAGGAAATCGTTCACCCGATTCACGCTTTACTTCGAAACAAGTCTGGTATTCAATATTCTTAAATCCATTGTTTTTGAAGATTTCTTTAAGCTTTTCAGGATCAAAACCTAAATGAACTTTAACATCAGGACCATGAAATGAGCCATCTTCCGGAAATAAATCAGCAATAGCCAAATACCCTTCAGGATTAAGTAACGAATAAAAGGTATGGATAATGGCTTCATAGTCATTTACATGATGTAACACCATTTGATTGTATATGACATCGAATTTACCATCAAAATCACGGTGTTCCAAATCAAACCATAGAGGAACAATGTGTTTCGTTTCGTGATAATCGGTCTTTTCAATACACACCTTAATCATCTCCTGAGAACTATCCATCAAGGTAATTTCCGAAAATCGATCTTTAAGTAAGAAACTTAGAATTCCAGTACCTGCTCCATATTCAAGGGCCTTCATGGAATGATTAATCGGTATCATTTTTTCGAGTTCGGCGGCAATTGCGACCGAACGATCCATGTGCATTTTGTCTTTGTCCCATTCACGGGCCTGGGCATCAAATTCGCTCATAAGTAATTGTTAATTGATTTAATAACATTTTAAAACAGTTGGATGTTCAGGCTTGCCAATATCTTCTCCATTTGCACCTTTATATTTATCATCAGGCAGATACTTGATTCCTATTTTATCGAGCAAAGGCTCAACGCTAATCTGATGAAGTTGCATCCCCATTTCCCAAGGGTCAAGACCTATAACTAAACCCGCCATTTCTTCATAGGTAAGTACAGGAATTCCAAAGCCATTTTCTTCATAGGTTTTACCTTCCATTTCTGCAATTACATATTGCCAACGGTCGAGAAAAAACGTACACCCTGGACAATTAGCAACAATAAAATCGGGTTTAAAAGGTTCCATTGATTCAAACTTCTTCTTAGTGTTCGATAGTGGGTATCCTCTATTTTCCTTTATTATATAATTTCTAAAACCAAAACCACAGCAATGTCTTCGCTCAGGGTAGTCAATAACATTGCCACCCCATGCTTCTATCATTCCTGATAAAACACTTGGAAATTCAGCACCTCCAATGCCCTTTTGTGGGAATATTTTTGCATAATGACAACCAATGTGTTCAACTACTCTCAGTGGTTTTCCGGTGTTTTTATTTACCAGACTGTATTTGGCCATTTTGGCAATCTCGTCTTTGTATTTATATATAATATCGCTGGAGTGTACAAGGTTTTCGGGTAGAATAAATTTTCGCCCCGTCGATGATTGCAATTGTTGTTTGGTTTGTTCCAGTTTTTGTGGAAAATGTTCCCACGCCTCCATCATTTCGGTATAAATGCCAAAAGAGGTAACGCATGATGCAATAAAATTTTCATATCCTGCATCGTTCATGAGTGAGAATTGTCGGGCAACAACTGTCATCATGGTTTCAATTGGTACAATATCAGAATGATAAGCTATACCGGTACAGGTAGTTTGATGTGGATCGTCATAAATTTCTTTACCCAATATCGAACCAACAATTTTTATAAAAGTTTCTTCCGAACCAGGAAAAAAATTTTGCCTAATACAACTTCTGGCATAGTAATATTTATCAGGCGCTATCACTTTTTGATAGCTACTCCAGACTTTTTGTTTACCGTCCTCAATCATTGTATTGGTTTTCCAGGATTTCAAATCGGTCAATAGCACCTGTGTCTGCAAATATTTTTCGTAATTCGTCCAGGTCTGCTTTGCTAATTTTTCGCAATGTACCAGCCCCATCTCCCTTGTAATTTGCCCCTAATTTCTGCATGATAGTTTCGGTATTTTTCCTGAACCAATCCCACACAGGGCCTTGTTCGGGATGCTCAATGGTATCAATTTCGTCAATATATACGCAGTAACCATATTTTAACATGGTGTCCCCAACAATACGTTTAACTTGCAACTGCTGACGACCTCTTTCCGAAAAAGCAAAGAATCCGTTATTTTGTGCAAGGTTTCGAAGTGCCTGAATAATATACCCTGGCGTGTTGGCTCGTGGACAGCGGGTTTTGCATGAAAGGCATTCTCCACAGTACCAAATGGTATCACTCTTTAGCAATTGTTCAATTTCAGCTTCATTGCCCTTTTGAATAGTATCCATAATCATCCGTGGATCATAGTCGTAAAACTGAGCCGCAGGGCAAATAGCTGTACATACCCCACAATTAATGCACGATTTTAAACCTTCAACAAAGCGAATGTCTTTTGATAGTTGTTCTATTAGGTTCGTCATTTCGAGACTTTTTCACTGCATTTTCTCAATTCTTTGCCAAACATCTAAAAATAATTTTTCTGATTTTCGGAGTAATTGCCCAATTTGCAAACTGTCTGTAAGCTATTCTTTTCCGACACTTTAACGTCCATTCGAGGTATAACAAATTATTATTTTTTTAAGGTGATATTTTTGATACTCTCCATGGGATTATGATTGCTTACACGCTCTTTTACAACCAGGGTAGTAACAGGTGTAACTGATTTTTGATTAAAAACCATGTCATGACCAACACATAAGCCTATTGAGATATTAAGTTCCGTGTCGTTTTCTTTCAGAAATTCGGCTTGTCCGGCAGGGTTGCACATAATTCCATTGCCATCGCATCCAAGCATTTCTTGTTTAGTGACATGTCCGCATTTGCAATCAACACTATAAACTAAAAACTCGTCTGACAAGAATTGTTTCACAGCTTCGGCTTCCTTTGGAAAGGTGACGCAGTGAGCAATGCCAATTCGTTTGATTCCGGCCTTGCGTGCATAGTTTTTGATTTCCTGAACCCGATTTGATCCACGTATATAGGCATCTTCAGCGGTTTGCATAATTTCAAGCGAACGGTTGTCATACAATTCTTTGATTTCTTTTTCTTTCATGCTTTAATGGTTACATTGATGACCTTCTTCATGATGTTCATGCTGTTGACAACCTTCACCCGAATCTTCAACGTTCCCTTTCAGAAATGTTTCAACCAGTTGGTGTACATCACCTGAGCAACCACGATAAACATCAATTCCGTGACTTTGCAGTACATTTAATGCACCGCCACCCATATTTCCTGCAAGCATTACACTTACACCTATTTCCTGCAATATAGCTGCAATATTGCTTTTGCAACCGCAACCCTGGGGCGATGGTAACATTTCAGATTTTTCAATTTTACTGTTTGCATCAATGGTAAAAACAGTATACGCTTCACAATGACCAAAATGATCATCAACATTATTTCCCCTTGTTGGTACTGCTACTTTCATGATTTATTTCTCCTTTTTTTTGTAAATATAATAGATGATGATAACTTCCTTCCCGCATCATTTTTTTGCCACATTCCGGGCAGCTATTCTCTCTGCAAGGGATCCCGTTAACGTGTGGTATCCGTGAATTGCAATGCAAACAAATACAATATCCACTGCAATCAGCTGTTTCCATTGGTATCAATAGTTTTATTCAACCTTCGTAATGTTTTCGATTGGCAGAAAGCACAAGTATACATTTCGGCTTGACAAATATTCAGTTTCAAACAATTGTCGCATCGATACCAGCAATCATCAGTATGGTAATTTCCCCCTTCAATGAAAATAGCCTTACCCTCAACAAAAGCTTTGGCAATTGTACTTCTGGCTTTTCCATAAATACGGGTAAAAGTAGGTCGTGAAACATTCATTCGTTCAGACGATTGTTCCTGAGTAAATCCCTCGTAGTCCGAAAGCCGAATTGATTCATATTCCTCATACAGCAAGACAACAGGCTCTAAGTTCGTCATAGGAATTCCAAATGGTCTAAATCCTTCCATTGCCGGAGGATTAAGAATTAATCTATTCCTTTTTGGCCGCGCCATATTTATTATTCAAATAATTTCGATACAAAAATACAAATAATAATGAACAAATGCTCATAATTAATTTGTTTCGAAAAATAAAATCAGTGCAGGCATAGAAGGGCAAACCATGAAAACAAAAGCGTTTTAAGATGATTCTCCTTTTATTCGTTTATGTGTTTGATTCAAAATGTCATCATAGAAATTCTTGTTACACTCAAATTAGGGATAAAGGTATTGATCGCCATCCAGAAAAGTCAAGGCTTTGGGTTTTGCCTAATTTGATTTACAAAAGCAACACTTCGTGCTAATTCAGCTTTTTGCCTTGTCATCCTGAACTTATTTCAGGACCTGTCAGCACACATACATACCTAGGCAAAAACCAGACATTCGGCCTTGACAAGAATCCTGATGGCTCAATGTTGATTATCCATAATTTAAATTTAACAGGCGAGCCAGAAGCCAAAATAAGACCTCAGGGCAGGGGCAAAATGTTATGGGTAAATCAAATGTTGCAGAAAAAACAGCCACAATTGCTGAAGTAGTTGAAGTAGTAGAAGTTGCTCCGGTTTTGACCATTGTGAAAGACGAAGTCGAAGCACCGCGGAAGCTGACTCTGGATGAAAGGATTCAAAGAGTTGAAGATCTATCTTTACTGATCGACCGTTGGAAGACCTTGAATGATTCACGGCGCAAGTTGCAAACCTTCCAGATCGGAGCTGATTCTCTCAGTTCTGTGATCAGTTTGCGAGATTCAAATGGAAATGAGTTCAAAACTTCCAACTCAGCAGTGATCACCTCTGTTATCGACGAAATGAAACGAACCCTGGATGTGAAAATCAAAGATGTTGAAGAGCAAATTAACCTTTAACCAAGAGTGGAGGCTTCGCCTCCATTTTTTTGTTCGCTCAGGTTTGACATAGATTCTGAATTGGGAAATTAATAGTTAAAAGATTGTTTATACCTTTAACTTAAGTTTTGAAATGCTGGTAAGTTTGAGCCAACACCTCGCGGGCGATGGGGACAAGAACGTTGTCTAAAAGAGTATTTCAAAATTAACCCGCATAGCTCTGCAGAAATGCAGGGCTTTTTTTATTGAATGACCAATTGTCTAAGCTTATCAAACCAGTCGAAACTGTCCTTTCTCCCCATAATCCTGCAACTTACATTTGATTCATTAATCATCATCCGCCAACTGACGGATAAATCAAAAATCAAATGGCTCAACCAAAAGTAGAATCAATACGCCGAAACCTTGTTCTAAAAGAACTGGAGATTAGGGAAACTCCGCAGGGAAAACAAATTGTCTTTTCAATCAAGTTTGTAAAGAAAGATGGAGAACTGGTTTTTATACCCCGGGCAGTGGCTACCGGACTAAAAATGAATATGAAAGAAAACCGGATGCGTGGAGTTCTTCCGGTGGATGAAAACGGAAACGCCTGTGGTCATGTCACTCCTGTAAGTATTGATTCATTGATCGAGTATAATGGGATAAAGGTAAAAATGTAAGATGGCAGATATTATTTTTAATGCTAAAGGTGTGCCACTGCTTGCTTCTGGACGAAGCTATATGGGAGCAACGACCGGGGTTCCGGCTGATAAGCCAAACTCAGCGAATCCTAAACCTGCGAAAATCGATTTGAATCGCACCACTATTGGCAATTACGAAATTGCCAGCTGGGGATCAAACAACGATTGGCCTTCAAAAGCGGAAGAGATAATCAACAAGGTAGGAACACTGAACACTGGCTTGCGCTTTACCCGGAATTTTACCTTGGGCCAAGGTATTTATCCCTGTATTGTTACCGGCTATGATGATAAAGGCAATGAACTTCTAAAAGCTCCCAAAGATCCTTCATTAACCATTTTTGCCAACAGCCGCGTGATGCGACGATATATGGAAAAAGCAATCCGCGATTACCTGAAGCTCGGAGTTGCTTTTGTGGAGTTCCTGTTCAATTCTGATGGAAGTCAGATTGTTGGAGTAAATGCCATCAATTCAAAATACTGCCGGTTGACCGTGGCCAATAAAGATGGAGTAGTTGAAAATTGTATCGTATCCGGTAGGTTCCCTGATACACCATCAGAAGGTGAATATACCGTGTATGATGTTCTGGATGAATATGATCCTTACGCTGATCTGGAACGTCGCCGTTGGGCTGGAAAAACAAACGGAAAATCACTGGTGATGTGTATTCGTGATTCCTGGAGCAATAACGAGTATTATTCCGCGCCCCTTTGGTTTGCAGCCTACCTGGCCGGATGGATAGATATTGCAAGTATGGTACCGGCTTTCCTGAAAAAAGCGTACACCAATCAAATTACCTGGAAATGGCATATCCAGATTCCATATGCTTTCTGGGATCGTCAATTCCCTGCCAACGAATTCGCAACAATCGATCTGCGCAAGAAAGCCATTGAGGATTATATGGATGATGTGGAAACCAATCTTTGCGGGGTGGATAACGCTGATAAGCCAATCTTTACTTTCTTCGAGATTAATCCAATGAATGGCAAGGCAGAGGAGAAATGGATTATCGAACCGCTAAACAACAAGCTCAACAGCGAACAGAACCTGGTTACTTCAGCTGCAGCAAATTCTGAAATCATGTTTGCCATCATGGTTAATCCAAATGTGATGGGAGCGGGGATGCCCGGTGGAGCCTATGCTGGAAACTCAGGAGGAAGCAATATCAGGGAAGCTTACCTTATCAACGTAGCAAATGCCTGGCTTGACCGACAAACCATGCTTGATCCTATCGAAATTGTACACCGATACAATGGTGGAGATGAAAATATAGAATGGCGTTTCAGAAATACCGTTCTAACGACCCTCGATTCTGGTGCCGGAACAACTAAAACCTTATCGTAATGCTATTCAAAACCATCGAAGAAATCAAACAATATCTGGCAGTTGGTGCAGGTACCGACTTTAACAGGCTAAAACCCCATATCCAGAATGCAGAAACTGCTTACTTGAGACCATTGCTTGGACCCGGATTATTCAAAGAATTGCAGGATTTCTATGATAGTCCGTCAGAAACTCCAATGGTAGGGCAGAATATTCTTTTCAGCGAGCTTTTGTCACTGGTGCAACGGACACTGATTCACCTGACCTATTGGTCCGGGTTTCAGGTATTGAATGCCACCATCTCCGATGGAGGGTTCAAACGAACCGAAAACGAAAAGGTAAAAAGCCTTTTTAAATACCAGGAAGTTGAATTGAAAGAGTATTTCAAGACAACTGGGTTCAATGGATTGGATGAAATCCTTTTTTATCTCGAGATGGAAATCAAGAAGTCCGAAGCAGAACCGGTCAATTTCAAATCATTTATTGATTCAGATGGATGGACCTTATTGAAATCATCCTTTATCCCGGATACCAGTACTTTCAACGCAATCATTTTCATTAATCACAGTCGGCTGACTTTCCTTCGGCTGAAATCCCCCATGCAACTGGTTGAAGATCTGGACATCAAACCGGTTCTGGGCGAAGCTATCTTCAATGAAATAAAATTGGAAATGGTGAAGAAAATACCATCAACAAAAGTGACAGCAATCCTTCCATATATTCAAAAAACCACAGCCTATCTGGCAACGGCGCTTTTAATGGAAGAAAGCGGAGCAGATCTTACGGAGAAAGGCTTATACTTCGAAAGTATTGACGCCTATAATAATCTATTGACAAACAAACAGCCTTCAGAAAGCGAACGGATTAATTTTCTTGCTAAACGCAACAAAGGCATTGGACAAAATTATCAGGAGCAGCTAAAAAGTTACCTCATTGTAAATGCAAATGACTGGCCAGCCTACTGCGGACAAACAGGGAATATACTGCGACGGACCAATACAGACAAAAAAACATTCTGGGCATGTTAAAAATTGAAGTAAATTATCGTCCTATTGGTTGGCTGCAATTCACTCGAAAGGTTGACAGTAACGTACCACAAAATTGGGGTGATGTGACACAAAAGCAACTGATTGCAATTGCTTGCCTTTACAAATCGGCAATCTCAGACATAAATTTTCTGAAAGCAATGTTAGGATTGGGAAAAGGGATCCTCAATAAATTGTCGGATTTTGAACGATACAAACTCATGGAAGTATTTGAGTTTATTGGCGATCAGTCTCCTTTTCATGAATTTATAATCAGCAAGATTACCATCTATCGAAAGGGAATGATTTTGTGTGCTCCGGAAGGCAAACTTAAAGGAATTACCTTCGGCCAGTTCATTTTTGCAGATACTTATTTTGCCAATTACCAGCAGTCAGGCGATGAAACGGATTTGAATAAATTCATCGCTTCCCTTTACTTGAGAAAAGATGAACATTTTGATGAAAAGCTTATACAAAGCCGCCATCCTCAAATTGGAATAATTGATAAGAATATCCGCGAGGCTATTGTTCTGAATTACCAGTTAATGCATGAGTGGCTAGCAATGGCTTATCCCCTGATTTTTCACTCCATTGTAGAATTGACAACCATTCCGACAGTTTCAGATGGGGATATCGCTCAACAAGAAATCAAAAGAGATCCCAATATCTGGATCAAGGTTTTTCAAAATTTCGTGGGTGATGATATCATTCATGATGAAATTTGGGCGGCAAAGCCGGTCAATACAATCTTTGCCTATATGACCCGAAAATACAAAGAAAATGCCCGTTCCCATAAATAGTAAACACCCATTTATCACTCCAAGTTATGGCAGCAAAATTCTCTCAGCTCGTTTCTTATTTCGAAAACCTTGCAAGGTTGCATAAGGATATCGGTCACACGGACAGCGAAAAACATTTCTTCCGGATGGAAGTCGATGAAGTGCTGGGTGGTATTAACCGGACGGATGTGAAGCACCCTTTTCTCATTCTTGAAGGGTATGGCTATGACTTCACCGATGATAAAAGTGATAATCTGCTTAAAAACCGTCGTGGCGCTTTTATGCTGATCGATCATGTTTCCGATCAGACTGACTTTGATGCCATCCAATCAGCCTGGGAAAACATGGAAGAAATCGGGGATGAACTTCTGGTCCGGATGAAAGCTGATAAACGAAATCCACTGGCTCCGGCTATTCGTGATTTTGATTTCTCAAGCGTTGAAGCATCACTCCTGGTTAATGAATCTGATGGAAACTACGGAATCCGATACACTTATGTTCTCACTTCACCACGCAGTAATGAAGTGAACCCGGATAAATGGTTAATCCTGTAAATCGAACAGAATGGGATATCTTAAGAACAATTACGGAACCAACGGAAACTTTAAAGGAAAAGCATCAAGATACGTTTCCCAATCAACCGGTAGCCAACCTGATCCCCAAACCATTCAAGAGCAGAATGCACTGGTCCAGAAGTGGGCTCCAATGGTTCGCAGCTCTCTTCGAGGAAGTGCCAGATGGTTCTCAGATGGGAAAACAGAATCATTTGTTTTACGCGATGGTGGCAAACAAACCGAAAAGAAATTAGCAGCCAGTATCATGAGCAAAGTTGGGAAAGAATTTGGTTTGGCCAATTACGTTGGATTCTCCTTTGAACGTCATGGAGTATTTGTTCATAAAGGTGTTGGTCGTGGATATCAATCAAACGGAAATGGATTAGTTACCCGAACCGCCAGGTATCCTGCCAGAATTCGCGAACGTGTGGCAGTTGAATGGTTCAATCCTGTACTGGATAGAAATGTTCCTGTCCTGGCCGATGAACTGGCCAATATTAATGCTGATGCTGCGGTAAATGCCACCCGAATGAGAATCAAATAATCTGTAAACATTTTGCCCTTCTTCTTACAAGTTATATGAACATGTAAAGAAAATCCACTTTTTCCTGTCCTTTCCACTACTGTTAGCCAACCTGATATTTGAAGCCTAAACAATCGCAGCCATTCTTTAAGCCCTCCCTTATGGGGAGGGTTTGGGTGGGGCTTTAATCTTCAACCATGGCAACCTCCTACAACAGGCGAATCAACCTTTACATCAACGGACAGCAAGTCACCAATGACATTGCAAGCATCCGTGCCGAAATGAACAAAACCATCAACACCCAGGCACGAATGACCATCGGGTCCAAAGAATATGTAGCCGAAGCATCCAAAATCAAACAGCTTAAAACCATCATCGATCAGCACCGGGCAGACATTGGGCAGATTGAAAGCAAATGGTCGATGCGTAACATCGGCAGGATGTTTAATGACTATTTCTCGATGGTTACCGCATTTTTGGCTTCTTCGGTAGCTCTGGTGATGGGAGTCAAACAAATTATTCAAACCTATAATGATTTTGAAGAGCGTCTGGATAACTTGTCTGCTTTGACCGGTCTGGCAGGAAAAGATTTGGAATGGCTGGGAGAAACGGCCAAGAAGATGTCAACAGACACCCTGGAAGGGGGAATACGTGTTACCCAATCGGCTCAGCAAATCGTTGATGCTTTTACCAAGGTAGGTTCAGCCCGGCCTGAACTACTTAAGAATAAAGAGGCCCTGGTCGATGTTACCAAGGAAGCTATCATACTGGCTAACGCAGCTAAGATTGAACTGCAACCTGCCATTTCAGGGCTTACTATGGTGATGAACCAGTATAATGTGTCAGCAGACCAGGCCCGCCGGATCATTAATGTTCTGGGAGCTGGTTCAAAGGAAGGAGCCGGAGAAATACCATACCTGACCATAGGGTTTGAAAAAGCAGGAACCACTGCTTCCATGGCCGGACTCTCCATTGAAACCCTTACAGCAACACTGGAAACCCTTGCACCCCGATTTTCACAACCAGAAATTGCAGGTCGAGGACTACGTGGAATGTTACTCCATCTGCAACTGGGGGCTGATGATACCAACCCGGCCATTGTTGGGATGGGAACAGCCTTGGAGAATCTGGCTAAAAAAGTTCTTACCCCACAGGAACAACTTAAAATGTTTGGCCTTGAGAACATCAACGTTGCCAATACCTTGATTCAGAATGTGAAAGAATTCAGGCAATATGAGAAGGCAGTAACAGGGACCAATGTGGCCATTGAACAGGCAATCATTAATACCGGTAATAATAATGCAAAACTTGCCCAGGCCAAAAACCGGCTTAATGTAATGAGTATTGAACTGGGTGAAAAACTGGCTCCGGCGCTCCAGGTAAGTACCAGTGGATTGACCTATTTCATTAAGGCATTAACCATCTCCATTGATTTTATATCCCGGCATAAGGTTTTGATCCTATCACTCATTTATTCGCTTACTGCCTATACCATTGCAGCCAAACTGGCAACCATGTGGGAAGCGAGGAAGAATAAAGAAACACTCTTAGGTATTGTCGCAGGGTGGCTTCAATCAGCTGCCTTTACCGCCCAGTTTGCTGCTATTTCACTTTATAATGCAGGTGTTGCCCTGCTATCTGGTAACCTGACCGTGGCTTCGATCCAGTTCCGGGCCTTCAGCGCTGCCATGGCTGCAAACCCGATAGGCCTGTTTGTCGGGTTAGTCGTTGCAGCAGGTACCGCGCTCTACTTTTATTCCGGGCAGATGACAGCTGCACAAAAAACGCAGTTAATGATGAACGAACTGAATCTGGAGGCTAAAAAAAGGATCGTGGAGGAAAAGCTGGCCATCGAAGATTTACTGGCTACTGCACGAAACAAGAAACTTTCAGATGCAGAGCGTCTTCAAGCCATTGCAGAAATGCATAAACTTTCGCCTGTTACCCTTGGAAATATCCAGTTGGAAAATGTCTATACCAAAGAGGCTACCGATTCCATTAATATTTATATCAAGGCACTGGAAAGAAAAGCATTTGTTCAGGCAGCATCAGAGAAACTGATCGATATCGAAAAAGAGCTTCTTGATCTGTCATCCGGGAAAGGTGCCGATGTAACCTTTTGGCAAGCTCTGGGCAACAGCCTGCTATCCTTTGGAAATGCTGCTGTAGCCCAGGGACGCAATGCCAATACAGCTTTTTCAAATATGACTGAGCAGCAGAAAGCCCTCATACTGCAGAAAGAAAAACTGCTATCGGTAACCAGGAAACAAAAGGAAGAAGATTCCAAATCCGGAGTGGACGGAGGCGCTGGTACTGGTGTTATTCTTGACCTTGTCCGGGCAAAAGAGCTGGAGCTGGAAACGGCCAACAAAATGCCACGATCGACTGAAGCTGAGATAACCGCCCGTAATAAATCGATTGAATCTATCCAAAAGGAAATTGATCGGCTCAATGAACTTGGAACAAAAAAAGAAGGAAAAGCGGATGACAAACAGGATTCAGAAGCTGAAAAGAAGGAAAAAGAAAGGCTGAAAACGCTCATTGATAATGCCACAGCGCAGCATGAGGCAAAAATGGCAATGATCAAGAAAAGCCATTTAGAAACAAAAGGATCAGAAGATCAGTTCAAAGCCGACATGCTGATTGAAGAGATCAATTTTCAGCAGGCTAAAATGGCTATCTATGAGAAGGGAAGCAAAGAATATGAAGCGGCTTATTCCCAGTCTTTGCAATTGCAGGTAGATGCTGAAAAAACAGTCAAAGACCTGTTGGAAAAGACAGATAAAGAACTGGCCGATGCCAAGGTGGAAAACCTTGCAGAGGGCATCAAAAAGCAGAAGGCCATTGAGGAAAACCGTTGGGCAGATGAACTGGCTGGACTAAAAAAACAACTGTTGGATAAAACGGATCTGAAAGATCAGGAAGTAGCCCTTAATGATACCATCAACAAAACCATCCAGGAAAAGACAACCGCTCACCTGAAAATAATGTCTGACCTGGAAAAGGCAGAAAATGAGCAACGGATCATGGATGCAGCACTTATTCGTCAGGCGAAAGCGAAAACGGACGAGGAAGAGTTTGCAGCAAAGCGTGATATGGCCCAGGCAGAATATCAGCAGGATTTGATTGATGCCAATGATAATGCCGCTAAAATTGCTGTGGCTGAGCGCAGTCTTTCGGATAAACTTGTTCAAATCAAACTTGATGAACTGGCCAAGAAACAGGAAATTGGTGATGCTGTTTTCTCTGCTGCAAATTCATTGTTTGGTGGTTTGGCTGAACTGGCTGGAAAAGAAACCGCTATGGGAAAAGCAATGTTCCTTTTTCAGCAAGCAGCTGCAATAGGCCAGGTCATCTTTAATACCGCCATTGCCAACGCCAAAGCAGTAGCCACATTTCCATTAACACTGGGGATGCCTTGGGTAGCCATTAATACCGCTTCTGCCATTGGCAGTATCGCTTCGATCGTGGCTCAGTCAATTGCCAATTTCTCACAACCCAAAGGTTATGCCGCTGGTGGATATACAGGCGCGGGAGGAAAGAATGAACCTGCCGGCATAGTTCACAAAGGGGAATATGTTATCCCTGCCGATATGCTTCGCAATCCGCAGATAGCCATGATGGTGGCTGGGTTGGAGAACATGAGGCAAACCAGATATACCATTACTCCGGGAGCATATCAGGCCAGTAAATCCAAAGGTTTTTCTTCGGGTGGTTACACCACTGATGCAAATTCTATTTCCAGTTCAGCACTAAACAGTTTGCTTAGTAAACTATCCGGTGTGAATCCAACCGACCAAAACCAAAATGAGATTTTATCAGCCTTGGCTTTGGCTGTGTCTGATCTGAAAAATTGGAACCCATCTATTTCTATCGAAGCTTATGAGCGCAAACGGGAACAATACCAGAAAACTACCAACAGCGGATTGAAAAGATAGGTGGTAATAGAGCCTGTCGAACTTGTCCTTTCCTGCCTTTCCCTATCCTCATACATTTGATTTAGATATTAATGGATTTATTGATTTCTCATTTCTGTTTTTACGCTTAAAACACCTTTTCAATGTTAGTTACGCATGAAATAACAGGGGGGCTGGTGCATTTATCAGGCAATCCCATTCAAATAACTGTTACTGCAAGTGGAGTAAAGCCAAATCACAAACTAACGGTTAAGGTTACTTGTGATGCCTTGATGGGATCTCCCTTTGTGGAAGAAATTGCACCAAAGAACTTAATATCCGTTTTCGATATCTCCGGATTCATCGATCAACCGGTGAACTACGACTTCGATTTCCCTGCTGTTGGCGTTGTTACTGCTCATCCGAAATTAGCTTTTTCGGTTACTCTCGATATCGGTGAGGTATGGACAGATACGGCTGGCAATCGTCAGGTGTCATGGAACAACCTGTCCACAAATAATTCACTCACGGTCATCAAAGGCAAACTGCGGCCTTATGAACTGGGTATTCTGAATGACTCGGGCAAAAGCTTTGCCAGTGAATACATTGAAGGTGGTAAATTCCTGACTCACCTTCCAAATAACCAGGTTGTTTCTCCAACACAGATCGTTAAGCTCTGGTATCTCTCCCGATGGACCAACATCCATAATGCGAACTGGATACTTTCAGTAAAAACAGACCTGAAAATTGCTCGTCTTTACAAGCCTTCAGGCACCTGCGTACTGGACCCTGTAAGTGGATTACTTGAGTTCTCGTTTAATCCTGCTTTTGTAGGTTTTGATCTTAAGCCTGGAGAAATAATACTCAGCTATACCTTTTGGCTTTATGACTCGGAAAACGAAATTTCAGAGCGGCGTACCTATATCGTTGATAATGCCTATTACGAAAAAGCCTTTACCTTCATTTACGTTAATCCTCTCTCTGGTATTGATTGTATATGGCTTACCGGTCCATACTCCGAAGGCCTTAAAACCGAATCCGAAATTGCATACCGGGCAGTTCCTGTGCTGGCCGGATCCAAAGTTGCCAGTCAAAAAACTATTTCGTCCAGCTCACAACGAACCTGGGAACTGAACACGGGTCCAAAATCACAAATTGAAATACTCGCTTTGCGGGATTTTCTCAGTTCAAAACAGTGTTGGATGGTGGATCCTCAGAATCCGGAAAAACTTATTCCGGTAAACATTGAACCTGGTGATAACAAACTTTTTGATAGCGGGGAAGATATTCAGAACCTGGACATCAAAATTCTGGAGGCTCACCGATGAAAGGCAGAGTGCAACTAAAAGATATTTGGAAAGATCCCAATATGAAGGAGCTGATCGACTCGCTTTGGAGAGAGTATCCCGGTCTTTACAATGAAAAGTATGATCGTGATCCTGAGAAATGGCTCCTTAATATTTTAGGTCAGGATGTAGAATATGGTCAGGCGTTGGGTCAGGATCATTCCATTAATGGGAATGAGTCAACAGCCATTGGCATTGGAGCTATTACAAGGGCCTTTAGGGAATTGGTATTGGGAAGTTATGCTACCGAAGATCCTTTGGCAAACCCTGATCAGTGGAAAGCAATCGATAGGCTAATAACAGTTGGAAAAGGAATCAATGATTCCAACCGTGAAGATGCACTTATTCTTTTTAAGTCAGGATTGCTTGAACTCTTTAATGGCATCCAGATTAAAAAGTACGATCACAGAACAGCGCAGGGTGAGCTTATAGAACCCAAGGATGGAACGATCCAGTTTACACCCGAGAAAGGTCTCGAACTTAGGGAAAACAATAAATGGAATAAGGTTGGGGATAAACACTATCACCATGAACAGGTAAATCCTTCCAGAGTATGGGAAATCACCCATAATCTGGCCAAATACCCATCAGTAACAATTACAGACGTTTCCGGCAATGAGTACGAAGGAGATGTAAAACAAATAGATGAGAATATGATTGTATTAACCTTTTCGGCTGCCCTGGCGGGTTTTGCCGATTTAAACTAAAATCAAATGGCAAAAAAGACGTTTTTAATTGATTTAGACCTGGCTCTAAATCAGCTCCTTCAGGCAAGGCTTGAAAATTTAGCAACAGCTCCAACCCCGTCACCTGGTAGAGTTTACTGGAACACTACCGACAAGTTGGTTTATTTCTATGACGGAACAACCTGGCAAGCACTTGTAATCAGTTCCGACACAAGAATGACTAACGCCCGAACTCCAACTTCGCACGTAATCGCAACCAATCTGGCTTTGGGGGCGGAACACACCATCTCCGGAGCGGCAGCCGGTCAGGTCCTTCGGGCTTCAGGAGCCGCGGCGGCAAACTTTCAACAGCTCGCGCATACTGATCTTTCCGGAGTTGGGACAAATACACATGCCCAGATTGATACCCACATTGCCGATGCCACCAAACATCGGGTAATTAACGATGCTGCTATTCTGGGGGCAACTACTGAATTATTCTCTGCGGATAAGGTCTTGCAATTGATTAATGCCATCAATACAACGATTTCCGGAAGTTTAATCTACAAAGGTGGTTATGATGCAGCAGCCAACGCTCCACTTTTGGATGCAACTCCTATTGGAGGGATTAAAACAGGTTGGACTTATGTGGTTACCACTGCCGGAACATTCTTTGCTGAAGATGTTCAGATTGGTGATATGGTTATTGCCAAACAGGATAATCCAACTCTGGCAGCGCACTGGACAACTGTCAATAAAAACATACCAGACATTATTTCAGCTTCAGAAACCGCTCAGGGAATCATTGAAATTGCGACAACGGCTGAAGTTGCTGCAGGAACTGATGATTTAAGAGCGGTTACCCCGTTGAAATTAAAACAGGCATTAGGTACGACCGGAACCTTATCCCTGGTTCGTAAATTCACTCAGACAATTGGTGACGGTGCAGCTTTGACTTATCCGGTTACGCATGGACTTAATACAATGGCCACAATTGCGGTCATATCAAGAACTGCAGCTCCATTTGATGCCGTGGAATGTGAGATTATAGACACCAGTGTTAACGTCACCACTTTCAACTTCAATGTGGCCCCTACGGCCGGTCAATACACGGTAGTAATCATGGGCTAAAATAAAGATTATGGCTTCAAGAAAACAGCTTGCACAACTTGACATCTTAGCGGTAATAAACCTTAATGATCCGGGGTCCGGATTCGTTGGTTTCTCCGCTAAGATGGATGGTTTGTATCAGAAAATAGGTGCTACAGCAGATACAAGACTATTAACAGCGGTTGATATCGGTGTTAATGTGGCTGCCTATAACCATTCGCATCCTTATCTATTGTTATCGGGAGGTGTTATGAGTAACACGAACGTAGTAACCAATCTTAATGCTGATCTTTTGGACGGACAACATGGTAGTTATTATGCTACAGCTGTGCATAACCACTCGGGAGTATATCAGCCATTGGATGCTGATCTCACGGCTATCGCAGCGCTGGCCGGAACCTCCGGTTTGCTGAAGAAAACTGCAGCCGATACCTGGGCATTAGACACCACAACATATGTATCAGGAACACCATGGACGGGCATGGGATATGTAACCGGTACACCATGGACGAGTATGGGTTATCTGACCTCCCAAACATCACATGCAGATGTATTGGTTGATGGAGACTTTACAAGCCAGGGAATCATGCTCCGTGGGGCCACTTCCGGTGTTTACTCAATACTTTCAGATAACTCAGCTAACTGGAATACAGCTTTTGGCTGGGGAAACCATGCCGGACTATATTCGCTGACTAGTCATACCCATTCAGGATACCAGTCAACACTATCCGGCACCGGACTGGTAAAATCAACAGCAGGGGTGATAAGTTACGATACAAATACCTATGTGACCGGGACACCATGGACTGGTATGGGGTATCTGACTGGAATCACAAAACCAATGGTGGAAGCCGTTCTGACTGGTGTGATCAGTACTCATTCCCACGATCTTTCAGGTTATTCCTTAACGAGTCATAACCACTTGGGAGTTTATCAGCCATTGGATGCAGATCTAACGGCTATCGCAGCGCTGGCCGGAACCTCCGGTTTGCTGAAGAAAACGGCAGCCGATACCTGGACATTAGATACCACAACTTACGTATCAGGAACTCCATGGACAGGCATGGGATATGTAACCGGAACACCCTGGACTTCGATGGGTTACCTGACCTCACAAACATCGCATGCTGATGTTTTGGTCGATGGAGACTTTACAAGCCAGGGAATCATGCTGCGTGGGGCTTCTTCGGGAGTTTACACAATACTTTCAGATAACTCCTCCAACTGGAATACAGCTTTTGGGTGGGGAAACCATGCAGGACTGTATTCGCTGACCAGTCATACCCATTCCGGATACCAGGCAACCCTATCAGGCACAGGACTGGTAAAGTCAACAGCAGGGGTGATTAGTTACGATACCAATACCTATGTGACCGGGACACCCTGGACAGGGATGGGTTATCTGACATCCTTGCCGTCACATTCCATAGGAACGCACTCAGATACCTTTCTCTCAGGACTAAGTAATGGTCAGATACTACTTTACTGGAGCGGATATTGGTCAAATAAAACACTTGTTGATTCAGGGATTCAAGCTGCTATAACAACAGGAACAAATCAGCAATATCTGAGAGGTGATTTAACCCTTGGAACTTTCTCACATACGATACAGAGTCATTCCGATGTATATATACCCGTTTCTCTGGATGGAAGTTATTCGGGCAGAAGCCTATACTGGACAGGTTCCAACTGGGGAATTGGTACACCATGGACAAGTGCGGGATATCTCACTTCGATCACAAAAGCGCAGGTCGAAGCGGTGCTGACCGGAACGATCAGCTCGCATACACACAGCTACGAACCAACGCTTGGAAATCCCGGAACCAGCGGTTACGTGTTATCATCAACGTCAGCCGGAGTTAGGTCTTGGGTAGCTATGGGTGGAGTTTATACATTACCCTTGGCAGGATCCGCAGTAAGAGGAGGAATACAGATTAATGGTACGACTCCTGCCGCCGGATGTCTTCCAGTTTCTCTGTACAATGAAAGTCCTTACGTATCCATGACAAAAGCAGTTGTTGAATATGTTCTCACAGGACTTATCACGACCCACACACATTCGTATGCACCCATTAACGGAAGTTCATCAAACGCCTTTGCCACCGCAGCTCTGACTGTTACAGGAACAATCAATGCATCATCCACAATAACAGGATCAGAAGTTTACCGCGGTTCATCAAGAGCATTAAAGAATAATATCACAGACTTTAATATCGATGCGTTGGGGTTTCTTTGTAATGTTGATATTAAGCGGTATAATCTAAAATCCAATGGGTCATTTGGCATCGGGTTTATTGCTGAGGATACCCATCCCTGGCTTTCAGGCATCGATCAGAAATCGCACAACTTCGGTAATCATCTGGGATTGCTGACCAAAGCCATTCAGCAGGAAGACGAAAAAGTTGTAGCAATGAAAATGGAGATAATGGATTTGAAAGCACGGATTAAGGAACTCGAAATAGCACGATCAAATGGCAGGTGATTACAGATTAGTAACTGAGAATTTTTTGCGTTTGAACTTTACCCCAAAATCAGGGATCACTCCCGGTACCAATGATTTTTTAACAATGGATTGTACACAGATTTTGGCAAGGTACCAGGTTACGATATCCGGATCAACAACCGGTAGTACCAGGTGCCCTTCGCAGAATGAATTAGTAAGTAATGCTCTGGCAGTAGGAAGCAGTTACCAGGGAGGCGTAATCGCCTATATTTTTGTAAGTGGGGATTCCGGTTATGTTGCCGGACAAACTCATGGACTGATCGTTGCAACAAGTGATCAGGGGTCTACATATTGGCAAAATTCACCCACCACTCAGAATTTGGGAACTTCATCCGTAATGGGAGCAGGAAGTTCAAACACAAGCATAATTACGACCAAATATGGAGCAGGAACCTATGCTGCAAAGTTATGTGCGAGTTATTCTTCAGGTGGATATTCCGGTTGGTATCTTCCCAGTAAAGATGAATTAAACAAGCTGTATCTGAACAGGGTGACCATTAATGCGGGATTTGGCAGCACGATTGCCTACTGGTCATCAACAGAATATAGCGCATCAGAAGCCTGGACTCAAAATTTATCAACCGGTGTTCAGACTGGAGCAAATGAAAGCAGGTACACTTTTATCCGTAACGTTCGTGCAATCCGTTCCTTTTAATACTGTCCTTTCTGCCCTTGAGGTAAAGCCACATTTTTGATCCATGTTTAATTCTAAAAAGTAAAAATCATGTTTAGTAGCTTAAAAACCTTCACGCCAAACAGCTTATCTGGTGTGTGTGTTGTTTCTGAAAAGAACATCAATGTATCAGTATCCAACAGCGATATCAGCTGTCATGTTCCAATATCAGAAAACGGTGATTCATCGGTAAGTATCTCAATTGACCGCCAGAGCGGGCGTAACAATGTCAATTTCAACAATGTGGAATCGATTGCTGCTACAACAACTCTTGTTACAGCAGTAACGACCAAACTCAAAGCCATTCTTTCTGAAATTGAAACCCTTTAATAGCAAGAACCCAGATGAAAAAACTATCGATCAGGCGAAAGGAAGTTATCCTTATCGCCAATGGTTTATCACAACTGAAAGGGATCAAAGACTTTAAAAAGTCAATTACCCTGGGCCGTGATGTTCGCCTCTTGAAAAGCATCCAGGAAAAGACCGAAGAAGCCCTGAAATTCTGCAAACCGGAAAACATTGATGAACTAGCCGAAGAGTTTCGTGAGCTCAAGCAAAAGAAGGCAAAGGAGTTTGAGCTAAAAGACGGAGAAGTTCTCAACGACGTGGCCATTGGTAATCATGTGCTTCTTTTATGGCCCAAAGCAGCTGCCTGGACAAAAGCTAACATGGATTACAACCAAAGGTACGAGGCCATTCAGAATGAAGAAATCGAGGTGGAGTTTCATACCGAGAAGATTGAGGAAAAAGACTTTGAAAAGAAACCAACAGATGTCTCCACCGGCGAAGTGCTGAGCTATTTTGTTTAGGTAAAGGTGAGTGAGAGTTGCGTGGAATTTGAAACCTGGAATTTGGAACTATGTTGACCCTTACCCTAAACGGAAATAACATACCTCTGACTGTGGACTTTTCCATGCAATTGACATGGAAAAGTCCGGTTTGTGCTTTTGATAAGATACCAGGAAGCTTTGGTCTTGGGATTACCTTTCAAATTAATGAATACACCCGTGCCTTATTTGGCTTTGTGGAGCGCTTTGCAAAATACAGAAGAAACTCCAACCAGAAATTCCCGGGCTTTGAAATCCGTTTTGGTGGTGTGCTTCTCATGGCCGGGACTCTTACTATTACCAATGCTTCAGCTACCAGTTACGAAGCCTCCCTGATTGACCAGGTCGGGGTACTGGGCGAACTGGAACAGCAGCGCGATCTGCTGGATATCCCGGTATTCTCCCAGGAGATAGATTGGGTGGGCAGTCCAAATTACAATCCAGATCAGCATTGTTATTGTGCATTCCCGATTGTGAACCACGGCTTTTTTACCGATAAAGGATTAATCATCAAGCGTACTGTTTGGGATAATGTTCCAGGTAAGGGATTACAGGCAACGGGAGAAACTTATGACACGCAGGTGATGAGCTACCTGTTTAATAAGACAACTGGTTGTAAGGTCAATCAGCTGTTTCTGGGAACTTACATCAAGATGGAAGAATCTCAGATAGACTTACAAGTTTTGACAGAGAAACACAACACTTATGACTCGGGTAAAGTGACTGTTGTTACTCCTTTCCTTTTCCTAAACTATGTGATAAGGGAGGCCTTGAAAGATACCAACTTTCATATCGGCATTAATTTTCTGAATGAAGATGCCCAGCTTCGGAACCTTTGTATTTACAACAATTTTGACATCACCCTGACCCAGTACCTGCAAACCGGAGAATTATTGTATCAGGATCAGGTTGTCGGAATCAGTGAATCAGGAAATATAATACTGGTCAATATGCCTCATTCAGTAGGGGTGAAACTGTACAGTTACTCTAGGTCTTATGACTATATTGTCACACCCATAAACCACCTTCCAAAGATGAAGGTTGGCGATTTGATCCTATCCACCCAAAACCTGACCAACGTTTGCTTTCACTTTTTACCCGATAATACCGTTAATATCCTTTCCAGGGAAAAGCTATTAACTGGTCCCGCAATTGATCTGGATGAGTATTTCTTAGGTGTATGGGAAATAGGGGAGCAAAAAAGTGTAGCCTTAAAATTTAGCAGGGAGCATGACTCGAATGATCTGGTTTTTTCTGAACGTTTTAATGATCTGAGTGACCGAAGAGTAGATATCAAGGCTCCGGTTGCCGACTGGCCGGGAATATGGGCAATAGCAAGTCCGGTAGAAGGTGAAATCCGGCTCATGAGTTCGAACAATACTTTCTATCAGTATAAATGGATTACCCAGGAGAAAGTTAATGGATCGACTATGGCCTCAGACACCACCGATGTGTTAGGCTGGGAGGAGATCTCAATCGGCCTTCAAAACGGCTGGCACGAGTTTGGCCGGGAAGAAGTGGAAGAAATCAAAACTTCGTGGTCCAGCTGCTATGGTAACGATCAGCTCACACTGGTTAACCAACAGGGTAACATGAACACCTGGAAGGCAAAAACACAGGCCTTTTCGCCACGCCTGATGATTAATAAGGCTAACAATTCCGGTGGAGTCCAAAATGCAAATTTCTGCTTCGAATATGAAAAAGCAGATACCGGGATTCTCCCTCTTTACTGGAAAAACTGGAATCGTTTCTGGTCGAACCGGCTGGCTGTTTCTGGAGATTTCGATCTGCCGGTTAATGTGCTTCGGCATGTGATCTACAATATTTGCAGTAAGTACCGGACCCGTGAGGGTGAATTCCTGATTGAAGAAATGAGCTGCGAACTCTTTATAGATAGGATTGGAACTACACAGGTAAAAGGGTTCAAAGTGTAGTAAACCTGTCCTTTGGTTGGATATCTCATTCACCTAGGTTTGAAATCAAAAACGCAATGAAAGAAACTCCTAATGCTGGTGCCTTTGGCACAATCGCAACCTTTCTGTTTGGCTCGATGCTTCACCTGGATAAAGCCATACAGGATGAAATAACTTTTTGGCTGCAAACTGCCGCCTTTGTTATTTCATTAATCGTTGGTATACTGACCATTTTTATTTCAATCCGCAAAATCAGGCAAAAAGATGCAAAGAATTAAACTTTCGACTAACCTCAATTTGGATGAATACATTCCCAAAGAGTTGTATTTGAAATTTGAGTCAACCCCTCATATCCTTATTGGACTATTGGACAAACGGCTGATCACAGCTGATCAAAAGCTCAGGGATCAGTTTGGCCCAGTCACAATCAATAACTGGTGGGATGGAGGAACCCGGAACTGGTCTGGAATCAGGACTCCGGAAACAACTTTATTCAGTTTCACTTCTCAACATGCACATGGAAGGGCATCCGACAAACTATTCACGGTGTCAGCAGCCGAAGTCAGGCAATACATCCGGGAGCATTGGCGCGAACTTGGGATTACTTGCGTCGAGGATAATGTCAGCTGGGTGCATTCGGATGTAAGAAACTGGTCAGGTAATGAATTATTAATCGTGCAGCCATGAAAATATTCTTTTTAAATATCTGGAAATACCTGGCTCTGCTTTTTGCAGGAATCATTGCCGGAATGGTTGCAGCCATTAAGTTGATCGAAAAGCCAACAGTACTAAATGTTGCTGCTGATACATTTGTGGCAGAGCAAACCCAGCAAATCGGGAAACTAAAACAAAGAGGTGATGGAAATTTGCAGGATATTTCCCTGCCTACTCAGATCCCAACCCGAAAAGAAAAACGACTTGCCCGAAGAGCCGCAAGACGTGAGTTGCGTCAAGAAAGGAGAAATCAGCAGGAGGAAGAGAAACTTAAAAGTCCCTGAGGTAATTCTTCCCTTATAATTTGATTGATTGATTGGTTGATTGAATTTGAACCCGAAACCTACCAGTAGCTTTCGGGTTTTTTCTTTTCTTTCCTTTTGGTTTTTAGGTTTAACAAATCACATAGAGAGCTTTTCTTCTATCAATTTTTCACCAAAGTTATTTGCGTATCCCGGAAAAGTCAAGGGAGCTTTTCTCCTTCCTGAAGGGAAATGAAAAGCTTGCTCTGCACTCGGTCACTTTCTCGCTTCACTTCAAAACTGACATTCGCCCATTGACAAGAATCCGGTCTGCTCAATCTGAGTTGGGTTCAAATTAACAGGCGAGCCAGATGCCAATAAAAATCTGTAGGGCAACAGTGAAACAAAATGAGTGATTTTTCAGATTGGGAAGTAATTGACACTTACAGCACCAAACAGGCTGTGGAAGATGGATTCTTAGTCCGTGTCGATCAAAAGATTTCAAAAGAGGCTGGTATCAAGTATCCGGTTTACCTGACCCGCGCTGTTTGGGATAAATATGTGGAATTGCCGGAAGGTTTTGAAAACGTACAGGACGTGGATGGACGGCTTTGGGACATACTTTTCATGTTCATGTTTGCCGCTCGCGTATGTCCACAGTCAACATTAATGTATAAGCTGAATGTGGTGCTTGCTGACAAAGGCGATTGGGAACCAAACGAGAAACTGGATCCTGACTTGGATGGTAACCGCAGTATGCGCTTAGTGACTCTCAAATCGGTCATTCAGGCACAGGACTTTGACGATCCGTCACCAGCCATTTTTATCATGAAACCAAACGAGGATTAATCAAACAAAAAAGGCGTGCCAGATGCCAAAATGAGTCTCAAGGGCATGAGCATTTACTTATGAATACAGTTGAATTGACAATGGATGAATATCAGCGCTTAATGGATGCCCTGTTATGGGTACTTGGTCCATACCTGGAATCTGATGATCCACTGAGCGACCATCCGCTTTTGTTCGAACTTGGCGAGTGTTACAACGAATTATACTACAAAATGCCCAAAGAACTGGAACACAATTACCCTGAACTAATCATTTACTAATCAAACCGGGTGAGCTTGATACCCAAATAAGACCCAAAGGCATGGGCTTTTTTACAATGGATATTACACTGAATGAAAGTTGGCTGAATGGAAAATTTAGCTGTGGAGTTATCAATACTTCCCTTGGAACAGTTGAAGTTTATGACCAGGAAGAAGGATTCTTTGCTCAGGGAGAACATGCCTGGGAAATAATCCTGGAAATCCATCAATTGTGGATTAGTGGGGATATGACTACCGAACAGGCTTTCCAACAATGGATTTCATCAAACATGTAGTTTTTAAATGAGTAATCAATTTAAATAAATTTATCATGGATTATTTAGTTTTAGGATCAAATGGCTTTGCCCAAATGGGCGATTCAGCATTTTATAAAAAACTGAAAATTGAAATGCGGGTACTTTTAGATTATTTCCACAACAATTTCCCCATTCCACATCAATTCAAAACGATTGTCTACTACTCAGTAAAAACATTTAATCACGATTTTGGTGATTATCAGGAAATTGTTCTGTGGTATGACCGTGAATATGTTGATTCTTTTGAAGATTCAGAAATCGAATCAGAAACACAAGTCTTCGAGGTGTTTTGGAGCTGGGTTCGGGTCATTGAATCAGCTGATCTTGAATCAGATGAGTTAACAGATCAAATCAAGGAGGCTTACTTCAAATCAGTTGATCTTTCAAAAGGGGAACATTTATCGGTATCAATTGCATCTTAGATAAAAAAAGGGAATGTAAAATTCCCTTTTTTTAGTCGCTGCGCTTCTTATTGATATTGTCCTTTCCCTATCAAGCTCCTTTGCTCAATTTTGAATCAAATTCATTTTTTAACTCATAAAAAACAGCACAATGAAAAATCTCATTTCAGTAATGATTCTGGTGATCGGTTTGCTTGTTACCTTGCCCCAAGGCAATCAGGTTCAAGCTTCAAATCCAACCGATCAAACTACAATTGTAGTAGATAACCATCAAATTGCACCTGCGGGATTGGCCCAGGAGGATGGAGGTGTTCCTGCCACGCCGGAGAAAACAAATGTCGTGCAAGAAACTACAGGCAATTTCTTTTCCGATAATTGGGGTGCTTTAGTTATAGGCTTACTTGGATTCTTTGATGTGGTAGCGAGATTAACCCCAACGGAAAAAGATAATTCAATTGTCAATTTTCTCTTGTCATTTTTCAACGCAATTATCCCAAACTTGAAGAAAGGTGGAGGAAGATTTTAGCTTCTGACTAAAATAAATTGTATTTTTAAAATCCTGTTTGTAAATATTTTGCCCCATTTTTGACTCAATATTCAAAATCAAGAGTGACTCTTTTTTGAATAATATTATGAAAATGAAGCAATGTGGTCAGAAATGTGGTTAGAAATAAATCAAAAAGCCTTGCAATCTACTGACTGCAAGGCTTTTGTTTTTCCTAATTGTGACCCAGTTGGGATTCGGACCCAAGACCCCATCCTTAAAAGGGATGTGCTCTACCAGCTGAGCTACTGAGTCATCCTCATTTGCTTTTGTTTTTCAAAAGCGGTTGCAAAAATATGCTTTTCAAAGTAAACTATCAACAAAATATCAAATAAACTGACATTTAATTTACAACAATCTGTGTTTCAATACTAATGACAACTATTATTTGAACGATTAATACATACTATTGCTTAAATTTCATGACATAGTAAAATATTCTGTCTACAAAAGAACTATCCTGTTTAAACAATTGCCTATTTTTGTTGTAATATATGCACAACTAAGATTATTTAACTTTTAGTTTCATAAAATATAAAACAAGAATAAACTCCGTTTATCCGTTAAAATATTGACTATGAATATCCAAATGGTTGATTTGCTTACACAATATGACAAAATAAAACCCGAAATTGATTCCCAAATCAATCAGGTGATTCGTTCTTCAGTATTCGTAAAGGGTGGTAAAGTAACTGAGTTTGAAGAAAACCTAAGAAAATATCTGAATACGGGTCATGTAATTGCCTGTGGAAATGGTACTGATGCTCTGCAGATTGCACTTATGGCATTGAATTTACAGGAAGGTGATGAAGTAATCACAACCCCATTTACTTTCGTATCTACCCTTGAAGTGCTTGCACTAATGAAATTGAAACCAGTTCTGGCTGATGTTGATCCGGATACTTTCAATATCAGGCCTGAAGCGGTAATGGATTGTATCACTCAAAAAACAAAGGCTATTGTCCCGGTTCATCTTTTTGGACAGTGTTCTGATTTGGAATCGCTAATGAAGATTGCTAAAATGCATAATTTGTATCTTATCGAAGATGCTTGTCAGGCCCTGGGAACTGAGTATTATTTCAGGAATGGCGAAACGTTAAAAGCAGGAACGATTGGAGATATTGCCTGCAATTCATTCTTTCCCACTAAAAACCTTGGGGCATTTGGTGATGGAGGTGCAATCTATACCAACAACGATGAACTTGGTCATATCATGCGATCTATTGCCAATCACGGCATGGGTATAAGATACCACTATCATCAGATTGGCATGAACTCAAGGTTAGATGCCATTCAGGCGGCAATCCTTGATGTGAAATTAAAATACCTTGACCAGTATATATTAGCCAGACAAAATGCTGCTGCATTTTACGATCAGGAATTATCCGGCATTCAGGGCTTATCCATTCCGGCAAGGGTTTCTTACAGTTCGCACACCTTTCATCAATATACACTTAAGGTTCCAGGGAAGCGTGATGAACTTCAGAAACATCTGAAAGAAAAAGGCATTCCCAGTATGGTTTATTACCCCATTCCGCTGCATCTTCAGGAAGCATACCAGTTTTTAGGTTATAAGTCTGGTGATTTTCCAGTTACAGAGGAACTTTCGCAACAAGTATTATCTTTGCCCATGCACACCGAATTAAGCAGCGATCAGTTATATTATATCGTTTCAGCTATTCGTGAATTTTTCAGCTAATGGAAACATCTTTTTTTGCACACGAAACAGCAATTATTGATCCGGATTGTCGGATTGGAACCGGAACAAAAATCTGGCATTTCTCACATATCATGTCCGGGTGCAGCATTGGCGAGCAATGCTCCATCGGACAGAATGTGGTAATATCACCTGAAGTCATCATTGGCAACCGGGTAAAAATCCAGAACAATGTATCGGTATACACCGGCGTGATTTGCGAAGACGATGTATTCCTTGGACCATCGGCAGTCTTCACCAATGTCATTAATCCACGAAGTGCCGTAATCCGCAAAAATGAATACAGGCAAACATTGGTGAAACATGGCGCTTCGATCGGGGCAAACGCAACCATCGTCTGCGGAATAACCATCGGAAGGTTTGCCTTTATTGGTGCCGGGGCTGTCGTCACAAAAGACATTGCTAGTTATGCCCTTGTAATGGGAAATCCTGCCCGACAAACAGGCTGGATGAGCGAAATGGGCCACAAATTGAAATTCAATACAGAAGGGCTGGCTGTTTGTCCCGAAAGTCAGGAAAAGTATCGTCTGGACAATGGAAAAGTAATAAAAGTTAATACCTAAAATAACCATGCTATCAGAGAAAAAAATACGGTTTGCTGTTGTCGGACAAGGACACATTGGCAAACGCCACGCAGAAATGATTCTTCGCAATCCGCAATCAGAATTAGTTGCTGTATGTGATATTCTTAATCCGGAAGAATGTAAAACCCAGTATGAAGGAATTCCCTTTTATCGGACTATTGATGAATTACTTGAAAAAGAAATCAATCTGGATGTGTTAAATATCTGTACCCCAAATGGATTACATGCAGAAATGGCTATCAAGGCTCTTAATAGAGGATTGCATGTTGTTATTGAAAAGCCGATGGCTTTGACCAAGGCAGATGCTGAAAAAGTCGTTTATAAATCATTGGAGAAACACAGGAATGTATTCTGTGTGATGCAAAACCGTTATTCTCCCCCATCTCTCTGGTTAAAAGAGGTTATCGATCAAAAACTGCTAGGGAAGCTTTTCCATGTTCAGATTAACTGCTACTGGAATCGGGATGATCGATACTATACGCGGAAAAACTGGCATGGAGATGGGCAATTGGATGGAGGAACCTTATTCACTCAATTCTCCCATTTTATTGATATCATGTATTGGCTGTTTGGTGATATCAAAAAGATAAGCGGTCAGTTCAGGGATTTTAACCACAAGACATTAACTGATTTTGAAGATACAGGTATTGTAAATTTTGAGTTTGTTAATGAAGGAATTGGAACCTTAAATTATTCAACAGCAATATTTAATGAAAATCTTGAAAGCAGCATGACTATTATCGGAGAGAAAGGCACCATTAAAGTTGCCGGTCAATATATGAATGAAGTAGTGTACTGCAATATAAAAGATTACACGATGCCTGAGCTCGAAGCCAGTGCTCCTCCAAACGATTATGGACTATATAAAGGTTCGGCACAGAACCATCACCTCGTCATTCAGAATGTGATAGATACTATTGGAGGTCATACACCTATTAGCACCAATGCCCTTGAGGGAATGAAAGTTGTGGATATCATCGAACGCATATACGCAGTCAGGGATAAAGTATGGAAGAAGTAGTTCCTTCACGTGAATACAAATGGCATGCTGTTTACGTCAAATCAAGGACAGAGAAGAAAGCTCAAACCGAATTACAATTCAAAGATGTTGAGACTTTCTTACCCCTTCAACGCAAGCTGAGACAATGGAGCGACCGTAAAAAGTGGGTTGAAATGCCCCTGATTTCTGGTTATTTATTCGTAAAAATATGCCGCAAAGAATATGATTCAGTATTGCAATCCAATTATGTTGTCAGTTATGTCAGATTTGAGGGAGTAGCAGCAGTAATCCCTGATAATCAGATTGAATACCTTAAACTAATGCTTAAACAAGATAATCTCGACATTGAGATTGTGCGTGAAAGTATTGCTCCGGGTCAAATGATTGATGTAATTGCAGGCCCACTGATAGGACTGAGAGGGAAACTGATCCGCATTAAGGGTAAAAATAAAGTGGCTATTGAACTTGAACAACTTGGCTATTCTGCATTGGTAGAGATACAGTCCGATGACATTCGCCCTTCAGAAAATATCCCGGATATTAAATCCTAATAGGAGACATTGCACCTGGAAGAGTTTAATCCAGTTAAGAATTAGTTACAAACAAATTGTTTTACAGATAAACTGATGAATGTAATTCCCCTGATTGACATAGCGATACAGGCCGCCATCAAGGCCGGAGAAAAGATTATGGACGTTTATACGACTGTCAGCTTCAAAATTCAATACAAGGCTGATAATACTCCAGTAACCCTTGCTGACAGAAAAGCCCATAACGAGATCATGAAGATTCTTAAGCCCACGCATCTCCCTGTTTTAAGTGAAGAAGGTGTTCACTTAAGTTATGAGGAGAGAAAAGACTGGGATATGTTTTGGTTGGTCGATCCGCTTGATGGCACCAAGGAGTTTATTAACCGTAACGATGAATTTACTGTCAACATTGCTCTCATCTATAGAAACAGGCCTATTGCCGGTGTAATTTATGTACCAGTCACCCGTGAACTTTATGTTGGAATTCCGGATATAGGTGCCTGGAAGGTAACCAACCCTTCCTCAAGGTGTACTTTGCAATCCTTGCAGCTTTCAAGAGGAAGGCTTCCCAAAAAAAACAATCCCGAAGAATATGTTGTTGTCGTTAGCCGGTCCCATATAAATTCCGAAACCGAAGACTATATACAAACGCTCCGCGAAAAACACGATCCAATGAAAGTCATTAGGCTGGGGAGTTCGCTGAAGATTTGCAGGGTTGCAGAAGGAACCGCTGCAATCTATCCCAAACTTGGACTTACAATGGAATGGGATACTGCCGCAGGACATGCGATAGCGAAAGCAGCCGGGAAAAACATCTTCCTACAGGACTTGAAAACAGAATTAACCTATAACAAAGAAGATTTACACAATCCACATTTTATCGTTATCTGATTTTATCATCCTTGAAGGATAAAAGTCCAAACATCTACGATCAGGAACGCCAAGTTTAAATCTTCACCATTTTTTCGCCTATCAGTATTAATACCAATCAATAAAAGAGTATAAAGTATTATTTTAGGCCCCTCAAAGATAACCCGAATACCCTATGACAGAATATAGTCTTTCGCATTTAAAGGAACTGGAAGCCGAAGCGATCCATATCATCCGTGAAGTAGCTGCCGAGTTTGAAAACCCGGTGATGCTTTATTCCATCGGTAAAGATTCATCGGTAATGGTTCGCCTGGCTGAAAAGGCTTTTTACCCCGGTAAAGTTCCATTTCCATTGATGCACATCGATTCGAAATGGAAGTTTAAGGAGATGGTTGAATTCCGTGATAATTATGCACGGGAGAATGGCTGGAACCTCATTGTTCATTACAACAAGGCAGCCTTCGAAGCTGGTGTCGGACCTTTTACCCATGGAAGTAAAGTTCATACCGACGTGATGAAAACCCAGGCCCTGCTTGAAGGACTTTCGAAATACAAGTTTGATGCTGCCTTTGGAGGTGCCCGCCGTGACGAGGAGAAATCGAGAGCCAAAGAACGCATCTTTTCCTTCCGCGATAAGTTTCACCAATGGGATCCCAAGAATCAACGCCCCGAACTGTGGGATATTTACAATGCCCGGGTTCACAAAGGCGAATCTATTCGTGTATTCCCTATCTCGAACTGGACAGAGTTGGATATCTGGCAATACATTCGTCTCGAAAAAATACCTATAGTACCCCTCTATTTTGCCAAAGAAAGACTCATTGTGAATGTTGACGGAAACCTCATCATGGTTGACGACGATCGAATGCCTAAAGAAATAGCTGATAAAGCCGAAATGAAAATGGTTCGGTTCCGTACTCTGGGATGCTATCCTTTGACAGGAGCCGTGGAATCAGAAGCTGATACCATTGAAAAGATTGTTGAGGAAATGATGACAGTAACTGTTTCTGAACGTACAACCCGTGTAATCGACTTTGATCAGGATGGTTCGATGGAGCAGAAAAAGCGTGAGGGGTACTTCTAGCAAAAGACATAAAAGTAAGGAAACTATTGAACCCACTTCGGGGTTCTAATATATATTACGTTCTTTTCCTCCGGTTTTACCGGAGGTTATTCAAATTCAAGTCCTTCAGACTTGAGCAAACTGAAAACCCTGAAAGGGTTTAATTTGAATAACTGTGGGTGTAACCCACGGAATGCGAAACAAATGCGACCTCAACCCTGAAGGGGTTGAATATTATAAAATGATAACAGAATTGTATTTACATTTGCTATGACAGGAAACAACCAAAATACATCCACTGTGAATTCTCCAAACGGAGAAACAAGGGGAACACTCGACATCAATACCTATCTGGATCAGGATGAAAAGAAAGACCTGCTCCGACTCTTAACTGCGGGGTCGGTTGACGATGGAAAATCAACTCTTATCGGACGTTTGTTATTCGACAGCAAGAAGATATACGAAGATCAGCTTTCAGCCCTTGAGCGCGACAGCAAGAGGGTTGGACATGCAGGCGAGGAAATCGACTATGCGCTTCTGCTCGATGGACTAAAGGCTGAACGGGAACAGGGAATCACTATCGACGTGGCTTACCGCTATTTCTCGACCAACAAACGTAAATTTATCATTGCAGATACCCCCGGACACACACAGTATACTCGGAATATGGTGACAGGCGCCTCAACCGCCAACCTGGCCATTATCCTGATTGATGCCACCAAGGGAGTAATTACCCAGACACGTCGTCATACTTTTCTGGTGTCGTTGCTGGGTATCAAACACGTTGTTCTGGCCGTTAACAAGATGGACCTGGTGAATTATGACCAGAAAGTATTTGATGAGATCTGTGCCGATTACAAGGCCTTTATCACCCAGCTAGACGTCCCGGATGTGAACTTCATCCCTATTGCAGCACTGAAGGGTGAAAACGTGGTGGAACCAACCACCCTAATGCCCTGGTATCACGGTAAGAGTATGCTCGAGTTCCTGGAGTCCGTCCACATCAGCAGCGACCGCAACTTCGACGATATGCGTTTCCCGGTTCAGTACGTCCTTCGCCCCGATCTCGACTTCCGTGGATTCTCGGCAAGAGTGGCTTCAGGAATTATCCGTAAAGGCGAAGAAATCATGGTCCTTCCTTCACGCAAAAGATCACGCATCAAAGAAATTATTACATACGACGGAAACCTGGACGAAGCCTTTCCTCCACAATCGGTAACCATTACCCTCGAAGACGAGATTGATATCTCACGCGGCGACATGATTGTTTACCCCGATAACCTGCCCCGCATCGAGCGTCATTTCGAAGCCATGCTGGTCTGGATGGACGAGAAGCCGATGGACCCATCAGTTCAATTCTTCATCAAACATGCCAACAACACTACAAGACTACGGATAGATAAAATCCAGTATAGAATAGACGTTAACTCGCTTCAGAAATCATCAGTCGATCATTTTGAACTGAACGAAATCGGGCGGGTGGTTTTAACCACCAACAAGGCCATCTTCTTCGATCCATACAAAAAGAACCGCTCAACCGGCTCATTTATCCTGATTGACCCGATGACCAACAACACTGTGGCTGTTGGTATGATCATTGACAAACTCAATGCCGAAGACCTTCCTTCGCGTATTGTTGACGAAAAAACACTGGAAGCCACCAAAGCCCTGATCCATAAAGGCGAATGCCTGATATCGGAGACACAGCGGCAAAAACGTTACAACCAGCAGGGGACGACCTTGTGGATTACAGGATTACATGGTTCTGGCAAAAACGAACTGGCTTTCACCCTCGAAAAAGAAATGTTCGACCAGGGTGCAACAGTGGTTTTACTCGACGGCAGTTCCATACGTTCAGGCCTGTCCAATGAGCTCGATTTCTCGCCGGCCGACCGTGCCGAACACCTTCGAAGAGTGGCGCACCTCAGCAAAATACTAAACGACCAGGGCATCATAACCATTTGCTCGTTTATCTCACCCGATGAAAATATCCGCAAACAAGTGGTACAGATTATAGGTGAGAATCGTTTTAAGCTGATCCATATGGATGCCAGCCTCGAATTCTGCAAGAAGAATAAGCCTGAGTTGTACGAACGATTCGAAGAAGGATTGGTTGCGAACTTACCGGGCGCTGATCTCCAGTTTACCACTCCTGAAAATCCAACTTTGGTTTTAAAGCCGGAGAACAGGGCACAAAATACGCGGATCATCATGGAATACCTCGCCGACAGCAAAATCTTCCCGATCGTATAGACAATAGACATTTAGATGTTAGACAATAGACAAAAGACCCTGATTTAGGGTCCTTTGTCGTTTTAGCAACTTTGCATATTCCTGCCAAACGGATGTCTAACGGGCAGGTATCGAGTGCCCTTTTGAGTATACCTTGTGTATACATTAAGTATACCTTGTGTATACCTTGTGTATTCAGGAATAAATAAGGTACACTCATCGTAATCTCAGGCTATACAAAATGTATACTTAAAAGGGCACTCGGATATTACGCAATACCAGCCCGATAGTTTCAGAAATTACAGCGAAAACAGATTTAATGGAAATGAAAATAATTTAAAGGTTAAACTATGGGAAGAATATCCGCACAAAAAGAACCTGGCAGCATAGGTTGATTTTAACATTAAGTTCCAGAAATCAATAAATGTCGCATTCCCAGGAATGTGTCACCGCTACACGGCTCATTTTCGACATTTCGTATCTTTGCTACCATACTTTCAGTGCTACGCACCTAAAGAATAGCCGCATAGCGGTGTAAGTATGGTAGAAGTATATTAAACAACTAAAATAAAAGCCGCGTAGCGGTGACAGAATTTGTCAGTATTCATTCAAAGATAAAATACGACATTAAATTGCTTCTATTACTTAAGTCGTTGGCTGCATGAATAGTTAAGGCGAGTTTCAAAAAAATGGGATATGCCGCGCAGGTTGTTACTGTAAATGTAAACGGTGGCGAAATAACAGTTGTTGAGGTGAAGCTCAGTAAGAATTAAGACTAATAACGATTGAAGAAATGTTAGTTAGTGGGTGACTCGAAGTCACCCGCTCTCTATATTGAAGGCATTCGAAGAGATGGGAACGAAGATGATGGGATAGGCTCAATATCAGAACGAAAGAATTAAAATAAAATATGCTCAATACAACAAAAAATATAAAAAAGTAGCATATATTTGGGGAATAAACTAGTTAGCGGTCATTATATTGGTGACATACGATTCGATAAATTGAGAACAAAATATTGATAAAAATGAAAAAGAAGTCTAGCGTTGGAATGATTGTATTAGCAATAATCCTAATCATTGCAAATTTGATACATATAGATTATAGTAATTTTACTTGGACTAAGAATTTGGCGTCATTCCTAGGAATTTTTGCGATGATTGGTGTAATTATCAGCATGATAATACAAATTAGATATGACAAAAAACAACAAGCAAAATTGAAAGACAATAATTGATAAGTTTTAAACTTATTACTGGATGAGTCCTTGAATTGTAATGATAGGAATATTATTGACGACCTTTTGCTTGACATCGAGAAATATATGACGGAGAATAAATAACGAACCGCTAATATCAGCTATCCGCAAATCCGGCAGCAGTGGTTTTCAGAATGCATCATTCCGCTCTGTCCCGAGGACTAGGGACCCGCAATAAGCTTCCGGGGGTAGCTGCGAGACGTTTGTGGTAATGCCGGGAGTTCTCATCATCAGTGTAGAATTTGTATTGTGAGAATTCAGTAACAGAAAAAGTTATCTTTGCAGATACGACAACTTATTATGGAATTTAAAATATTGACTTCACAACTTCTTGACGATTTCACTAAGATAGTGAATGAGTCTCCATTAGATAAATTAGATCGGGTTGAGAAAGTCGAGATGCCTGTTGACTATTTCCAATTTTACAAATCAGTTTCCTCTGTTTATTCTTCCAAGATTGAAGGTGAAAATATTGACTTTGACAGCTATTTCAAGCATAAATTTCTAAACGTCAAATTCAGACCCGACTATACAAGAAAAGCTGACGATTTGTATGCTGCATATGATTTTATAGACAACCATGAATTAAATCTTAAAAACGTTCAAAAAGCACATTCAATCCTTAGTTCAAAACTTCTGCCCAAAAGCCAGCAAGGATTAATCAGGACAAATCCAATGTTTGTAATTAATAGCGACGATCAGATTGAATACGTTGCGGCAGGACCAGAAATCGTAAAAAAAGAAATGGACAAATTATTCGAAGATATTAACTTGCTAACGAATAAAGATCTAAATCCAATTGAAGTTTTTTATTACGCCTCATTAATTCATTTGGTGTTTGTTAAAATACATCCTTTTCAGGATGGGAATGGGAGAACAGCACGATTAATGGAGAAATGGTTTTTAATTGAAAAGATAGGGCAACTGGCTACTTCAGTTCAATTAGAAAAGAACTACTACATTAAGATCAAAAACTATTATTCGAACATCAGAAAACTTGGGTTAGAATACGAGGATTTAGATTATAGTAAAAGCCTGGATTTTCTCTTGATGACAGTAAATGGTATCAATGATGTAAAATAGAAGGCACTAACCCATAATATCAGCGATCTGCAAATTGAGCGGTTATGGTTTTCCGAGTGTATCTTTCTGCTCAGGCAGCTTATTGGCTTGACAGGAAATCACATGCATTAGAACTTTGAGGGTAGCTTCCTACGTTATTGCTCTGGTTACTTCACTTAGCTTTTCCCAGAATCACCTCAAGCGCTTCTTTGACATGTTTTTCAGGTGATAACTGGGAATCAAATACATGCACCAACCGACCCTCGGGATTGAATATATAGGTAACCCGACCTGGCAAGAGTCCAAATAAATTGGTCGGTACACCAAGAAGTTTACGTAATTCGCCGCTGGTATCAGAAAGCAGCGAAAAAGGTAGTTTGTATTTTAGCTTAAATTGAGCATGACTGTCGGGTTTGTCGTTGCTGACTCCATATACTATTGCACCTGCATCTACCAGATCCTGAAAAGAATCGCGGAAGCTGCAAGCCTCACGGACACATCCTGGTGTATCATCTTTGGGATAAAAATACAGGACAAGGTATCTGCCTGTAAAAGAAGAGATATCAATCGGCTCATGATTTTCATTATTCATGATAAAATGAGGCAACAGATCCCCTACATTTAGTTTCTCAGTCATAGTTTAGAAAGTTCTGAATTTCAGTAATTAATTTATCCGTTTAAGAATTCAATCGGGTTATAATATATCACGCAGGGCAAACGAGATATCGTTAGCCTCCTGAACGCCGGAACCACTCCAATGAATTGTACCTTTCTGGAAAACAACAATAGAAGGAATATGATGAACTTTGCATTTTGTAGCAATATCAGGGTAATGATCAACATTCACTTTTACGATGCGTACATTCTCCTTAAACTGGTCTTTCACTTCTTTCAGAATTGGGGTCATTAATCGACAGGGTATACACCAGTCGGCATAAAAATCGACCAATACAGGTCGAGTAGAACTTACTATACGATTAAACCGTCGAATCATATTTATTTTCCCTTTTTATCAGATAACTGCTTACCAGATCACCAAGTAAATAACCCAAAGCCATTCCCCACAAGATTGAATAATACCATACCGTCTTAATAACATTGGCTGCAGAGGTATATCCGGCTAACTTCCAGAAAATAAACCCTGCGATTGCTCCAATCAGTGAGAAAGTGACTTTTAACCATAAGTCCCTTTTTTTATTTCTCATAGCAGATGGTTTTGCTTTTAGAACAACAGGTTAACTGATAAGTTCGAACACTCCAATAGAAAATAAAATTTGGCAATAGATTTTATTGATGCCTGATTGTGGAAAAGATGGCGATTGGTTATTCAGAATAGTAAGGTCAGCAGATAGTATTACATCCAGTATCAGCCAATAAACAATTGTACTGTAGTCTGGAAAAGAAGATATGTAAGAATAAATAAACGGCTAAAAATGAATTGGAAGTGTCGGGTGTGCACTATTTTATCGCATTGGAGATCTGTGATTGAGTCAATTCACCCTGGTAAATCAGCAACGAATATTTAAGCGTTAAAGGTTGATCGAATGGAATAGAAACTGGTTGACGACCCGGGTAAACTGCATTTTGCATACTTGCAGCATTTCGTAATATCCATTGGGTTGAAGGAGCAGTATTTTCAGGATTAGAAAGGATAACCACTCCCCCCTTTTTTTCCTCTTTCAGGAACGATCCACTGATATTCATCATGTTTCCTGCATCAATTGCAGTATTGGCAGGCTCTACGGGACCGTTTATCCCTGAAAACTGTACATCCGCAGGCAACTTCAGGCGGACAGAGAATCCGCCATAGCCTTTTTCATCATCTGAACCTCCTATGCTTAAGCGATCGGTCAGGGCTTTCAACTGAATTTCAAAGTCCATCCTGCGGTAATTACCCGTTTGGGGATACATTGTAATTTTTGTTTTCTCCTGAAGGTATGCTTCTGAGCCATTTTTCCACAAGGGTGATAACCAGTTAACTGTTGCATTCAGTATGCCAAGTTCATTTTGCCGCTTAAATTCGATGCTTGTGACTTTTTGCTGAAAGTTCTTCAGTTCCCATCCGTCAGAAATCGGTTTACCATCAATCAATATCTGGTGCCATGCCCAAAAGACACCCCGATGATGCGGATGATCGACAGGAAAATCCTCTGTTAACCTTGTTCCATCGGGACCATAAAGCGGGTGAATGTAATTGCAACGGCTGAATTCGCCTTGCTTATCCTTAGGACTCTTCTGATAGAAACATATACTGTCTTTACCGTCAATAAACAGGATTCCTCCTGGTTTAACAACCATATTTATTTGTGCCTGAACACCCACCGAGAGGAATGCAATCAGGAAAAGAGGGATCAGTTTCAGCATTTTAGTAGTTTCAGTAGATTATGGAAACACGAAAATAGCCAGAAGAATTGATGTTTCTATAAAAAAGGGAAAAACTTGATCAGTCATATTTATAAAACGGAAAAACTCCCTGAAGAAATCCAGAGAGTTTTCCTTTATTCCTTTTTCCTTTTTTTTATTTCTATATTTTTGGCTCCCACCCTTTCTCGTATTCGCGATCCCATAGCTTCATGGCCTCATCGTCAAGAATATGTCCATTTTCGGTATTCACCTTAAAGGGTTTATTGATTCGGTATGCGATATTGGAATAGTGAACCAGCATTTGACTGATTGCACCCTCTTCGATTGGTGAATTCAGTTTTGTTTCCTTGCCACGGATTACATTGAAGAAGTTGGCAATATGGCCGTCAGTCATATCTCCACCACCGCCAAGAGTATTACCTGCTTCCTTCCCTGCGGATTTACTGTCTTTGATCATCTTGCCCAAGCGGTCATAGAGTTTGTAGCCCTCACGGTTCAGGAATACAGTTCCTTCACTGCCATAAATAATAGTGCCGCGGTCAGCTCCGTAGGTATTGTATCCAGTGCGGCTATCACCTTCCCATTCGATGATTTTGTTACCTGGGAAACGGAAACGTGCATCCATGGTGTCGTACATGACCCATCCATCGTTCTTAAAATAACGTTTGGCAGCTTCAACATCCACCTGTTCGGGATACTTCACTTGGAGGGCCCAGCGAGCCACATCCAGCTCATGAGTGGCATTATTTCCTGCTTCGGCAGTTCCCCAGTTCCAGCCATACCAATGCCAGTTGTAATCCCAGGTGTTGTGCTCATATTCCATATGCGGGGCAGGTCCCTGCCAGAGTTCCCAATCCAGACCTTCAGGAACAGGAGCCTTTTTGGCAACAGGCACTTCACCACGGTTATTGGTGTAAAAAGCAAGCGCTTTGTAAACATCACCGATTACACCCTTATGAATTTCGGAGATGATGTCCTGTGATTCTTTGGCAGAGCGCTGTTGGTTTCCCATCTGCACCACTTTACCGTATTTTTTCTGGAAAGCAACCAGCAATTCTCCTTCGCGGGGATTGTGGCTGCATGGTTTTTCAATGTAAACATGCTTGCCGGCATTCATGGCCATCCAGGTTCCGGGAGCGTGCCAGTGGTCAGGAGCAGCCACGAAGATAGCATCGACATGCTGATCATTCCATACCTCATGAATATCATTGATCAGGGTTGCTTTTCCTGTGATCTTGCCATTCAAATCAGCACCCACCTTGTCGCGCTGTTTCTTCATCACATCGCAGATATAGGCGACGTCAACATTGTTGTTTTTATCTTTCAGTGCAGTGTAATAGGCGCTAACCCTTCGTCCGCAGCCCATCAGGGCTACATTGAGCCGGTCGTTGGCACCGATAATCCTTGAATAGCTATTGGCGCTGAAGCCTGAAGCCATTCCGCCAATAGCTATACCAGCAGTTCCGACAGCTATATTGCGAATAAATTCCCTGCGATTTGTACTCATAATATCTTGATTTAGGTTTTTGGTTTCATTTTGATATACATCCGTCAGCTACCACTGACGCCAAAGCATATGCCAGACTGAATATTAATTAATTACTGCCAACACGCCTTTTACATAGCCCATTGATTCGGCCAGTCCGGGAACAGGATCTTTCTCTTCCTTCTCGTATTCGAATGATATAATGCCCGAAAACTTCAGCTTAACGACAGTTCTGAGGAATCCCGGGATATCAATTACACCACGGCCAATTTCAATGGGTTTGCCATCTTTATCAGAACTGGTTACGTCTTTCATATGGACTTCAAAGATACGTGGAAAATAGTCTTTCAAATCAGCCGACGGGTCACGCTGTATTCGTTGAGTATGGCCAATATCCAAACAAAGGCCCATTCTTGGATCCATGTTTTTAATCAGTATATAAGCGCTTTCGCAACTGGGATATACCTGATCACCTGGGCCATGATTATGAATAGCCAAACGGATGTTAGTTTCCTTTACCTTCTTCTCCACGTAGGGCAGCATTTCATGCTGGGGTACGCCAATAATCAGGTTCATGCCCGCTTTACGTGCATAAACAAAGGCAGCATCGGCTTCGGCTTCAGACTTCATATAGATTACACCACCAGAACCAATCTCGACACCAGCATCCTTGCATTTCTTTACAGCTTCTGCAATTTGTGCATCCGTTGAGTCTAATTTAAGATGAAAATCTTTCAGAGAAATATGCCTGATGTCTAATTTCTGACATACAGCCAATGCATCGTCCAGATTCATTTTCCGAAGAGTGTAAGAAGCAAGGCCTAACCTTATGGGCAATGATTTGGTCTTTTTTGCGGGAGCTGTGGTTGACTGGGCAATACCAGGCAGAGCTACTGCCGCCATCCCTAGTCCTGATAGTTTTAAGAAATTACGTCGGTTTGAGTTCATTGTATTATAGTTTTTTGATTTTTAAGCTTCTGAATCTGACCTGATCACCATGATATTGCAAAAGGATAGGTGTTTCCTTGCCCATTCCAAAACCTTCATATCCGGCATATTTGCTACGGGCCACAAGGGCCTTGTAAATACCTGAGCCCCGCACATATTCGAGGACCTTCTTGCCATTGAGCCAGTGTTCTATTCTATTATCGGGATATACAACAATTCTTCCGGTGTTCCATTCACCTGTAGGTTTGGCTATCAAGCCCAGATTGTCAATAGGAATAAGATCATAAAGGGCTGCCAGACATCGATTGCCCACTACGCCCTGTTTGGCATCGGGATTTCGTTGGTCATCAAGAATTTGATATTCGAGTCCAATTGAAGGACCACCATTCCCGATAAAATATTTAACACCGCTGTTTGCCCCTTCAGCAAAGTTGAATTCGAATTGCAAATCGAAGGCTGAATATTTATCGGTAGTAATAATGTCGATGCCTTTTACCGGAGCATCGGGACTATTTGCAATAGAAGTGAGCGCACCATCCACCACTTTCCAGCCTTCGGCAGGAAAACCGTTACTATCAGCACTCTTCCAGCCAAGGGTTGTTTTACCATCAAAAAGCAATTGCCAGCCTCCTTGTTTTTCTTTTGCAGTTAAGGTATTTGGTTCTGATTGCTTATTTTCATTATTCTTTGCTGAACCAAATGAAACAATCAACAGAAGCACGATAACCAGCTTAATATTTCTCATTGAAATTTGCTTTTTGTACGGATGATAAATTCTCCGTGTACGGTAACGGAACAAAATTAAAAATTAAAACGATTGTTGAAGTAATGTTTGAAAACACAATACAAGACTGTTTTTAGTTATATGCACAAAAAATCAAAACTTTGTACATTTGAATCATAGAAAACAAACGTTGTGAATTCTCCAATAAATGAAGATGTTTATTTTCGGCTAAAAATTATCAACTTTACCGACCTTATATTAATGTTCAAATATATGGTGTTTTGTAAATGAAGATAATCATACTTATAATCTATGCCCTTGTTTTATTCCTGCTTGGAATCTATTCCGCACTGAAGATAAAGACCCCTTTCGACTATTTTCTTGCAGGGAAAAAGACGGGTGTCTGGCAGATTTCAGGAAGTCTGCTGGCAACTATCCTGGGAGGGTCGGCAATCCTGGGAACCATCGGTCTGAGCGAAAGTCAATCGTGGGCATCGGCATGGTATATCCTGGCTGCCAGTTTGGGCTTATTGGGCTTGCTGCCCATTGTTAACAAAGTTTATATAAAAGGGAAATTCACCTTGCCTGAACTGATTGGACAGTATTACGGCGAATCGGCAAGAAAAGTCACCTCAGTTATCATACCGATTGCCTGGCTGGGAATAGTGGCAGCTCAAATTATTGCAGGAGCACAGATATTGGTTAGTTTTTTCAGCCTAACATATACCTCAGGGGTATTATTAACCGGTATCATTTTTATCGTATATACTTACATTGGTGGACAGGTGTCAATAATGAAAACAGATTTGTTCCAGTCCTTTTTTATTATTGGGGGCGTTGTACTTACAGCGTTAATGATACCATCCGGTAAGTTGCCTTCATTACCCGACTTTGGCAGTGTGTTCCCTTTTAACGGACATTTCATGCCAATAGATTTATTTATATTGATACTTACTTTTTCAAGCACATTTGTGGTAGGACCAGACATTTATTCCCGGGTTTTTTGTGCTAAAGATTCAAAAACGGCATTTCGCAGCGTTTTAATCGTTGCCCTTATCCTTATTCCTTTTGGATTTGTTCTCTCATACATTGGGATCTACGCAGCAGCCTTGCATCCTGGTGCAGAACACAGTTCAGCATTGGTCAACCTGGCCAATATGTATCTGCCGGAATGGGCTACAGGCATACTTGTTGCTGCATTGATTTCTGCGGTGCTTTCAACGGCAGCCACTACCCTGCTTACTGCATCCATGATTATAAGCGAACTTTTTCATAAAGACATCAACAATCAAAAGTCATTTCGTCAGACCAAATATTTCATTATAGTGGTAGGTTTTTTAAGCATGATCATCTCATTAAAAGTAACTTCGATCGTATCATCCTTACTAATGGCGTTATCGTTTTATTCAGGTGCATTTATTATTCCGATGGTTGCTGCTCTTTTCAACCTGCCCTACAATAAACGATTTAGCATTGCGGCAATGCTATCGGGTGGCATTCTGGCCCTATCAGGAAAATTGATGATGACTTTTGGTTCTGCTGAAACTGGACAGATCGTTTTGATTTCAGGATTTATAGTAAATGTATTGTTGATTTTTATACCTTTCGGAAGGGAAAGGAAAAAAGAATAAGGAAATAGAAAATAGGAATGTGGAATGTGGAAATCGAGGTATGATGTTCCTTTTTCCTCATTTCTCTTTCCTATTGACTAATGACTTTTACCATATCTAAATTAAACTGCTATGACCATTAATGTTGCTATCCTGGGTTGTTCAAAGATTGCGCATGTACATGCCATGGCAATTCTGCAACTGCCTGAGCTAAGCTTTAAAGCAGTCTGGAGCAGAACTCCTGAATCTGCCCAAAAGTTCGTGAACGAATATTCAGTGAAAGCATATTCGTCGATAAGAGAATTGATACGAACAGAAAATATTCAGATGGCTGTAATATGCACTGCACATCCATATCATGCGTCGATAGCCATCGAAGCCATGGAAGCAGGTGCGCATGTTTTGATCGAGAAGCCACTCGCATCGACCTTACAGGATTGTGAATTGATTATTGAGGCCGCAAAACGCACGAATCGGAAAGCAGGTGTAATCAGTCAAAGACGATGGTATCTTCCTGTTCAACGCATGAAAAAAGCCATTGATGAAGGTAAAATAGGGACTCCTATGCTTGGCACAATTCAAATGCTTGGATGGCGTGATCGGGCTTATTTTGAAGCTGATGCCTGGCGTGGTTCATGGAAACTGGAAGGCGGAGGAGTTCTGGTTAATCAGTCACCCCATCAGCTTGATCTTCTATTGTGGTTAATGGGTGATATTGATGAAGTATTCGGCTATTGGAGCAATATCAATCATCCGTACATCGAAGTGGAAGATACAGCAGTTGCGGTCATTAAGTTCAAAAATGGTGGTTTGGGAAATATACTTGTGAGCAATTCACAAAAGCCGGGTATCTATAGTAAAATTCATATTCACGGCAGCAATGGCGCTTCAGTTGGAGCACAGATTGAAGGTGGAGCCATGTTTCTCCCGGGGAAAACAATTATCAATGAAGCACCAAAACTAGATATATGGACTGTTCCAGGAGAAGAACTCCTGATAGAAGAATGGAATCACGCAGACGGCAATGAATTTCATTTAATAGATTCGATGACCTGGTATTTCAAACAGCAACTTGAAGATTTTTCAGATGCCATTCTGAATGATCGTCATACGGCTGTATCTCTGGAAGACGGACTTAAAACCGTTGAATTGTTCACAGCCATTTACCGCTCACAAAGGGATGGAAAACCAGTTAAATTCCCATTGAAACCTGAGTATTGTCAGGATGATATGGATGGAAGATTGTAGCTTTGTTTCATCATAAAATATGAATTGACTTTCAACAATATTTAATAAAAGTATAGTGAAAAATCATTTATCTATTCTCACAGGAATAATCTTACTTGTTCAAAGTGGTTTATTGGCGCAGGATTACTCAAAATTTGTGAACCCTTTTATTGGCACAGGTTCTATTGATAGTTTAAGTTTGTCGGGAAGTAACTTTCCCGGGGCATGCCTTCCTTTTGGACTGGTACAACTGAGTCCTGATACACGTGAGTATCCCGATGATCCATGTAGCGGTTACGATTACAAAGATGAAACCATTGTAGGGTTTAGCCATACTCACCTGAGCGGCACCGGATGTCCTGATTTATATGACTTTTTGTTTATGCCCACCGGAGGTCAAATAGTTTGGAATGCAGGAACCGATGATGGAAAAACGAAGGGATTCCGTTCTAAATTCCATCATGAAAACGAAAAAGCAGTTCCCGGTTATTATAGCGTATTGCTCGATGATTACAACATAAAAACCGAGTTGACTGCCACCGAACATTGCGGAATGCATCGCTATACTTTCAGTGATGACAATCCGTATCACCTCATGATCGACCTTGAACATTCGCTTGTGAAAAACAGTCCTTACCGGTCAGTAAAAATCCTTAGTGCCCAGATTCGGGTGGTGGACAATAAAACGATTGAAGGGTACCGGATTATTTCAGGATGGGCAAAGTTGCGTAAAGTTTATTTTCGTGCTGAGTTTTCACGGCCTTTCAACTCAACTGTCAGTAAAGCAGGAGCTGCTGAGTTCCCCAACAATCCAGTTACAAATAGTGCCGATTTAAAAATTGCGCTTCAGTTTAACAGCAATAACCATGAGCCGTTAATTGTAAAAGTAGGTCTTTCGTCTGTTTCTGCAGATGGCGCCGCTGCAAACCTGAAAGCTGAAATTACAGATTTTAATTTCGATCGTATTGCTGCCTCGACTAGTCAGACATGGAACAAAGAACTTTCCTGCATTGATATTTCAGGATCCGATAAGCAAAAAACCATATTTTATACTGGCCTGTATCATTTGTTTATTCAACCCAATAACATTGCCGATGTTTCAGGAAATTACCTCCGTACTGACAATAGTATGGCAAAAGCCCCTGACAACAGGCATTATAGTACATTTTCGCTTTGGGATACCTACCGTGCCGCCCATCCTCTGTACACCCTTGTTCAGGAAGATCGTTCTGCAGGTTTTATAAACTCCATGCTTCGGCAGTACGATACTTACGGTTACCTGCCGATCTGGCAATTGTGGGGCTCAGATACCTATACCATGATTGGCAACCATGCCATACCCGTGATTGTGGATGCATTTTTTAAAGGCATTAAAGGGATCGACTTTCAACACGCCTATGAGGCAGTGAAAGCCTCATCAAAAAACTCCCACAAAAATGCCCCATTTACTATGCTCGATACGTATGGCTATTTCCCTGAAGATATACAGTCACAATCAGTCTCAATCACTCTTGAAATTGCTTATAATGACTGGTGCGTAGCCCAAATGGCCAAAGCAATGGGGCACGATGATGATTACAAATATTTCAGCAACCGCTCTGAATCGTACAAAAACCTTTTCGATTCAAGTATAGGTTTTTTCAGGGCAAAAGACAGCCATAAAGAATGGATAACACCTTTTAACCCGCTTGCTTACGGTGGAAATGGAGGTTTCCCTTTCACCGAAGGAAATGCCTGGCAATATTTATGGTATGTGCCTCAGGACGTTTATTCATTAAAGGCGTTATTCGGAGGAGATCAGGAATTCTTAAAAAAACTCGACACCTTTTTTACACTTAATGCCAAGCCTGAAGATGTAAATGGTAATGCATCCGGATTTATTGGACAATATGCACATGGAAACGAGCCAAGCCATCATATTGTTTATATGTACGATTTTACCAGCGAACCCTGGAAAGCACAATTCTACAGCGCAAAAATAATGAATGAGCTATACAATGAAGGGCATTCAGGTTATTCTGGAAATGAAGACTGCGGACAAATGTCGGCATGGTATATTTTCAGTTCAATGGGATTTTATCCCGTAAATCCTGCAAATAGTGTTTATTGCTTTGGCTCACCACAGCTAAAAGAAGCGACTATTAAGCTGGCCAGCGGAAAACAGTTTAAAATGATTGCCAACAATGCAGGTGGCGACAATGTCTATATTCAAAAGATTCTATTGAATGGTCAGCCATACAAGAAGAATTATATCACCCATCATGACATTATTTCTGGCGGTGTTATTGAATTTTTCATGGGAACTAAACCCAATAAAAAAATGGCCGATTATGAAAAGCCTTTGATGATGGCAAAATAGAATGAGAAATAAGGAAAGAAGAAAAAGGAAAGCAGAGCAAAGCGTTTTTCCTCTTTCCTAAATCCTTATTCTTCTTTATTTTCTGGAATTTGTATTGAGATATCCATTAATTATCAAACTTCAGATTAAATACCACTACTTCAGGTCTGTTACCTATCCTGACTGGAGGACCCCATGTTCCATAACCGGAAGAGACATAAAATGTAGTATTTCCCTTTTTCAGCATTCCCCAGCTTAATTCAAAGATCGCTTCAGTCATATAATTAAATGGCCAAAGCTGACCATCATGGGTATGACCTGAAAGATGAAGATCAACATTGGCATCAGAAGCTTCACTGAGATTGAAGGGCTGATGATTCATTACTATAACAGGCTTGGACTGATCAAGTCCAATAATCAGTTCTGCCAATGATTTTCGTGCCTGTTGTCCTCTTCCTGATGAATGGTCTTTCCGGCCCACCAGCTGAATTCCATTTGACAATGTTACTGTATCATCCATCAATACCTTGATATTTATACTTCTCAGGTAAGGTAAGGTTTTTTCGATTCCGCCAATGTATTCATGGTTACCGGTGATGGCATAAACGCCAAGTGGAGTTTTGATTTCCTGAATGTGACGACCGAGGTTTTTTCGAAGAACCGGGGCAATCTCACCATCCACCAAATCACCGCAAAGCAAAACAAGGTCAGGCTTTTGTTCCCGGATAATATCTAGCAAATGCTTTTCACGCCTTTCTCCGACTAAAGCGCCCAGATGAATATCCGAAGCCATGAGTATTTTTTCTTCCGAAGAACCTGTAACCTTTTTATGAATGGTCAATGGGATTTCTTCCACATTGATAGTTAAAGCATTGATATGACCTAAAATTACTATGACTGAAACTATCGAAAAGATAATCAAGCCTAGACGAAACTTAAGGATTTGATTAAACGGAGGCAGAAAGTGGAAAAAATAATTGACCACCCGAACGAGATCAATGAATACAATTGCAATCGTTAGATAGAGCATAAAAGCCAGCCAGAATGCACCAATTCGGTATATCCATTCGCTAAAAGCTGAGGTGGCAGTCCGTTCAAGAACTGAACCGGCAATAAACATGGATACTATAGTCCAAAAGCCAACGATATACCATTTACGCATCAAAGGACTCAATGAAAAGACCTGAAGTCCGCGGACGAAGATGTAGTAGTTAACTGAGAAATATATTAACAGAACAATACTAAAGAAAATCAAAAAGGTAGTGCTGCGCATAATATCAGTAAAAAGAAAATAGTAAAAAGGAAAATACAAAAATTGGATTCAACTGAAGCTGAAATATCAATTTATTCGTCTAAATGCTGAATGTCTTCTTCCTCAATTTCGATGATTTCCTGAACATTCATAAATGTATCTGCAAACCGTTCAATCCATTCATTCATGTTGGAGGCAAAAACAACACGCTGGGCTTTTGGCATGCTTTCCGAAAGACGATCAATCTGGGTATAATTGATACTCTTGATAACTGTTTCAGCATTATCAATGGCAAAAATCTTTACAACGCCCAGGTTAAGTGCATACAAGGTGTATACTTGATTAAGACGTTTGGCCGTACCGATCACCACATCAGAACCCATATAAATCTTGTCTTTCTGGTCATTAATCTTTTCGTCATCACATGCGGTCTGCACACGCAAATCGGTATATTCACCCAGTCGTTCAAATTCAGCCTTCATTTCCAAAGCACGCTCTTTGTTTTGAACAACAATAATTGCACGGGGATTATCATCAAGCGAGGATTTTAATCGCTGAAGAACACTTACCACAATCGTAGTTGTTTTGCCACTGCCATTAGGAGCAATGCACAACAGGTCTCGCCCACTTTTAATTTTAGGAATGCAAATTTGTTCCAAACTCGTTGATTCGGTAAATCCATTTTCTCTCAGGACTTCCAAAAGCTCAATATCTAGTTTCTCTTTTATCATCTTTATGTTTCTTGTTTAAAGTTTCAAGTTTCTCCCGAGTACTCGGGATCAAGTTCTTGCTCAGGTCATCAGTTCCGAAGGCAACTTAAACCCTGAAACTATTTTGTATTTAATCAACCAATCTCCACCACTGTAATTCCTGCGCCTCCAAATTGCACATGCTCATCGCGGCATGACTTTACTGCCGGTTCAGATTTCAGGTAATTACGGATCATTTCTTTCAGGATGCCATTTCCTTTGCCGTGTAAAATCCTCAGTTCACTGAAATTAAGCATAATAGCATCATCAATAAACGATTGGATTATTTGTATAGCTTCTTCTGTACGTTGTCCACGAACATCAACTTCAGACTTAAAGTTGAGTCGTCTTTCACTCAATCCTTTATTTATATTCGGCATAGTCTGGTTATAGGTTCGTTGAATTTTCTTTGCTTCGTTATTTGTTACTTTCTGCAACTTATCACGACTAACCGATGTTCGGATATGTCCAAATGCAACAACAACATTCTTTTCATTCAACTCCAGAATCTCACCAATATTCTGATTACCTGTCATAACAACCTTATCACCAGCTTGCCATACATCAGGCTCGGGCTCTTTTTCTTTAACTACAGTTGGCCTCTTCTCTGCTCTTTTTTGATTCCGCTGAGACTCTTTCTCTTTTAGTTTCTTTATCTTTTGGCTGATCAGATCATCATGTGCACTTACCGATTCTTCTACCTTCTGTTTAAAATCAGTCAGTTTAGCCCTGATCAATTTTGTCTTTTCCTTATCCGCCTGACTGGCACGAATTTCGAATATAGTATTTTCGATGCGTTTATTGGCTTCTGACAGAATCTGATCGGCTTCCTGACGGGCTTTCAACAAAATCTCTTTGCGTTGTTTATCCAGTTGAGCAAGGTCTGTTTCATATTTTTCGGCCAGTTCATCCAGCGATTTCTCCACTTTCCTGATCTTCTCACGCTTGGTTTCCCAATATCGCTTATCACGGACTATATCACGCAGATGCTTGTCAAAATTGATGTGATCCTTACCTATCTTTTCAGTGGCAACCTCCAGAATTTTCTCAGGAAGCCCAATTTTTCGGGCTATCTCGAAGGCAAACGAACTGCCCGGCTTCCCGATATCAAGCTGAAACAAAGGTTCCATTTTAGCTGAATCATACATCATTGCAGCATTTTCAATTCCCTCTGATGAAGATGCAAAGTGTTTCAGGTTGGTATAATGAGTAGTAATGACTCCAAAAGTTTTCATTTCATTCAACTGGGCTAGAATAGATTCAGCTATTGCTCCTCCCAGCATAGGTTCAGTTCCAGTACCAAATTCATCGATAAGTACCAACGTCATATCATTCGAATATTTCAAAAAAAACTTCATGTTCATCAAATGTGAACTATAAGTACTCAAGTCATTCTCAATCGATTGTTCATCTCCGATATCAATAAACAGTCTTTCAAAAATACCAGTCACACTGGTTTCCTTTACTGGAATCAACAAACCACATTGCAGCATATATTGAAGCAGTCCAACTGTCTTCAAGCATACTGATTTACCGCCGGCATTTGGCCCTGAAATCAGTAAAATATGTTTCTTTTGTGTCAGAGTGATGTTTAACGGTACCACTTTTCTGTTTTCTCGCCTCAATGCCTGCATCAGTAAGGGATGCACAGCACTCTCCCACTCCAGCTGACATTTGTTCTCGATATAGGGTTTGATGCCTTTTATATCTATGGCATATATGGCTTTAGAGCGAATAAAATCAATTTTACCCAGGAACTCATAGGCCATTAACAAATCAGGCAAATACGGACGAATATCATTTGAAAACAGGATGAGGATACGAACAATCTCACGGATTTCGGCATATTCCAATTCACGAATCTGGTTATTTAACTCAACGACTTCAGCTGGTTCGATATATGAGGTTTTTCCGGTGGACGATTCATCATGTACTATTCCATTGAGCTTACGTTTAAATGCTGAGGTAACGGGAATCACTGCACGTCCGTCACGCATGGCAACCGAAGCATCTTCCTCTACCAAACCATCATCCTGTGCCTTTTTCAGAATAGCCTGAAGCCTCCTTGAAACACCTGACTGTTTGCTGAGCAATTCCTTTCGGATACGCGACAGTTCGGGGGAAGCATTATCCTTAATTTTTCCGTATTTATTCAGGATAGCATCAACTCGTTCAATGACATATGGATACACCTGAACACCGGCCATCAGTTGTTTTAAATAAGGCAGCTGATCCTCTTTCGTTTGTTTAAGAAAACGAACAATCCCTGAAATCGTTTCCAATGATCGTTTCAGATCGAAGACTTCCTCAACTTCGAGGAAACGACCTTCAATCCTTATTTTTGCCAGTGCTTCCCGAAGATCAAAATAATAGCTGGTCGGAAAATTCTCCATTTCCTGAATAATGGAGACAAATTCACTGACCAGCGAAAGGTCTGTCGTCAATTGATTGAAGTCGCTTACGAAACGTATTTCGTCAACATATTCTTTCCCCAGAGAGCTCAGGCATCTTCCCTTGAGCATTTCACGGATTTTATCAAAACCTATCTTCGATTCAAAATTATCAGGATATACCAGAGTCATACCATTTTATTATGGGTGCAAAAGTACAAAGAAGGATTCAGCTTACAAATTCCTGATTGATTTAAAGAAATAAGGAAAGAGGAATAAGGCAAAGGAGCGCGATGCGTATTTCTTCTTTTCTACTTTCTGTTTCCTTATACCTATTTCCTTTTTCCCATTACGGATTTCAAATCCATGTTAAGCAACAGTTAACCCGTCATCAAACCATTGTATCTAAGTTATTGATTTGTTAAAGTCGTAAAATTGATTTGCAATCGTGCTTAAAGTTCCTATTTTTCGTTAAATTTGTTTTTCGAATCACCAAAACACAAGTTATGCTACCAAAATTCTTGCTTGCCGACAATTCTCAGGAAATGCCTGACATGCTTTATGTTGTACACAATGAAAACCCACGATTTATCGTTGGAAGTGACATTGAAGATTTCTCAGTAAATCAGACCATTTACTGGATCGACGAAAAACCAAAAGATAAAGATCTGATCGATCAGCTACTTGAAGAAGCTGAAGTATTCCTTGAAGCCGAATTGGAAAATCAGGATAATTACTTTGAAGACGGGGAGGACGAATGAAATGACTATACAGAAACGGCTGACACGTTCAAGAGATAAAATGATTGCCGGTGTCTGTTCCGGCATAGGTAACTATTTAGATATTGATCCTACCATTATCAGGATTGCATTTGTGCTATTTGCATTTGCCGGTGGGGCCGCAATTCTTGCCTATGTAATAATGTGGGTTGTTATGCCGGAGGATAAAATCTTTTAGTTCTGAGGTACCTGTTTCAGGCTTAATTGAATTCGTTTTCGTTGTAAATCGAGTTCAATTACCTTGACATGTACATGTTGATGAAGCTTTACTATTTCAGATGGATCGCTGATAAACTTATCGGCCATTTGTGAAACATGTACGAGTCCGTCCTGTTTTACACCTACATCAACAAATGCACCGAATTTAGTGATATTGGTCACGATACCCGGCAAAACCATACCGACCTCCAAATCCTCCACTTTGAATATTCCTGCTGCAAACTCAAATACTTTAATTGCACTTCGCGGATCGCGGCCTGGCTTTGCGAGTTCCTTGCAGATATCCTCCAGAGTGGGTAGTCCTATTTGATCGGTTACATAATTTGCCCAAATAATCTGTTTCTGAAGTTCTTCACCTGAAATCAACTCCTGAATGCTGCATTTCAAATCCTGAGCAATCTTTTGAACCACGAAATACGATTCGGGATGTACAGCAGAATTATCCAAAGGATTGGATGATTCGGGAATTCTTAAAAATCCGGCTGACTGTTCATAAGCCTTTGCTCCCATTCTTGCCACTTTCTGTATTTCAGTTCTTGAATGAAAAGGTCCATTCTCCTTCCGATAGTCCACAATGTTTTGAGCCAATTGTGGACCAAGTCCCGAAACATAGGTTAGTAAATGCTTAGAAGCTGTGTTTACATTTACTCCAACCAGGTTTACACTTGATTCGACTACTTTATCGAGACTATTTTTCAATTTCTTCTGATCGACATCGTGCTGATATTGTCCTACACCAATTGATTTGGGATCTATCTTAACCAGTTCGGCCAGCGGATCAAGCAATCGTCTGCCAATCGATACAGCGCCACGTACGGTAACGTCATACTGTGGAAATTCATCACGGGCAATCTTTGAGGCGGAATATATCGAAGCACCGTCTTCTGAAACAACAAAAACCTGCAGCTCTCTGTCATAATGAAGCTTTTTAATGAATTGCTCGGTCTCCCGGCTTGCAGTTCCGTTGCCAATAGCAATGGCTTCAATCTGGTAAGCACTAACCAGGGAGGCAACTTTTCTTGCAGCCTGTTTGACTTCTTCCTGAGGCTTGTGTGGATATATGGTTTCGTTATGAATTAAATTTCCCTGGGCATCCAGACACACCAGCTTACATCCAGAACGATAACCGGGATCTAAGGCGAGAACCCTTTTTTGCCCCAGAGGTGCCGCAAGGAGTAGTTGTCGTAGATTATCAGCAAAAACACGAATGGCTTCCTCGTCAGCCTTTTCTTTCGACAGATTGGCAAATTCGGTCTCAATAGATGATTGCAAAAGTCGTTTGTAGGCATCATTTACAGCTAATTCCATCTGATCTGCACAATTATTATGACTGTGAATGAAAAACTTTATGAGTCGTTGAATTGCTTCTTCGCTGTCAGGTGATATTGAAACCCTGAGGAAACCCTCATTCTCGCCACGGCGCATAGCCATTAAACGGTGGGAAGGGCATTTTTTCAGCTGTTCATTCCAGTCAAAATAATCATGGTATTTAGCCGCTTCCTCTTCCTTGCCTTTAATAACCTTACTGCTGATAAAAGCACTGTGTTCGAATTCGCGTCTGACAATTCCCCTGGCCCTTTCATTTTCATTGATCCATTCTGCAATGATATCCCTGGCCCCGGCCAGGGCTTCTTCAATCGATTCCACCTTGTCGTTTACAAATGATTGCGCTTTATATTCCAGGTTTGATTCAAATTGTTTCATAATCAGGCTGGCAAATGGTTCCAGTCCTTTCTCACGGGCAATCATGGCACGTGTTCTGCGCTTTGGCTTATACGGAAGGTAAATATCCTCCAGTTCGGTTGAATCAAAACAATCCTCAATTCGCTTTTGCAGTTCAGGAGTCAGCAAATCCTGTTCCCGTATGGTATTCAGTATGGTTTCCTTGCGTTTCAGCAATTCATCCATTTTTTCCTTTGCATCTTTAATTGCTTCAATCTGAACTTCATCAAGGCTACCGGTTCGTTCTTTGCGGTATCTTGAAATGAACGGAACAGTTGCACCCTCATTTAGTAACTGAATCGTATTTTCGACCTGCAAATACTGAATACCAACTTGTTGGGCAATCAGCTGTATTATTTTTTGATCCATTCTTATGCTCTAAATTGAACACCAAAGGTATGTCTTTTGTCTGAATATTAATTCCAACCAATAAGTAAACAAGGAAATAGTCTTAAAGAGGAAAATTATTTGCTAATTGAATATTTAAGTCTATATCCATTTAAAATTTTTGTTTGCAAAAAGGCCACTAGTTAAGGGACTGATAGGAAGAATGATATTGTATGCAAAACTGCATTCAGATAAGGTTTGAGTAAGGTTCTCCTTTTATTATCTGTCTTTTATCTGTGTTCTATCTGTGTATATTTATAAGTTTTAATACAGATAGCAATTAATTAAAATCAAATTATAAAGCCCCAATATGACGCAATCCCTTCTCCGATACTTTCCGTATAGGTCGAAATTGAGTTTCTTGCTCATCAGAAGAACATTTAAATGGAAAGAGAATTGATGGTAAGTGTCAAAAGAATCATTTCTGAATCATAAATGATGAAAGTTCACGAACAATATTCCAATTTAGGATGTTTAAAATTATAATGTTTTTCTAAATCACTTTAAACAATTGCACTTTGCAGGATAATTTTTTCTAATTGGAGAATATATGCAGATCACGTCAGTGCCATCAAAAAAAAGAGAACAATTTACAATTACATCTAGAATACAGTAATTAATTGTAAATGATGAGATTATGAAATAAATTAAAAATATGCTTACTATTTTAGATGGGATAAATTACGTTTCATAACAATAACCGAAAAATGTTGAAAAGATTTGATTTCATAATTCATTTTTCGGTTCATTCAATTAAATTAACATCCTTACAGGTTTTAATGAATTTTTGATTCGGTTAATCTAAATCTGTCTCT